>Ga0209185_1000089_pt1 | contig 138748 bp, 118 predicted proteins | sample SidtaG_2_FD_187425 | JGI IMG/M metagenome (GOLD analysis project Ga0209185, IMG submission 187425) | Marine algal microbial communities from Sidmouth, United Kingdom - Sidmouth_Asex2 metaG (SPAdes) (version 2) | ecosystem: Host-associated > Algae > Red algae > Unclassified | place: Sidmouth... | reverse complement strand
CGATACCGGCAATAATACCGAGATGGTCAATATCCTGAACGTCTATCTCTTGAGGTGAATACATGGACTTGCGTTGAAGGACAACCTCACAATTATCCCTTGATGGTTAGTACCTGCTGAATGTCGGTTAAAACATCGTACTCAAAGACTGCGTAATGCGCGTAACCTTCCAAGTCGTGTCTACGCTTGCTTAACGCCACCGTTCATTACAAAGAAACACCCGATGACCCCCGTGTTTTCCTCCAACTCCCCACGGAGGAGCGCACCATTCTCAAGCAAGCTCTTGGCCTAGAAACGTGATGAAAAGATGGCTCCAATTTTGACTAAATGTTATCCACCAATTTGAGACATCGTGCGGCTATAGCTAGCCCCAATGGTTCCCGATTGGCGCTCTTTGTAGTTAATCTCTGGTTTGAGTTCGAGCAAATCCTGGACCCGATCGCACAACACAGCAGTAGACACCCCACCCCTCAGCGCCGTCTTCAAATCCAACTGCCCCGTTTCATTCAGTAAACAGGGCCGCAGCCAGCCATCTGCTGAGAGGCGCATCCGGTTACAGCGATCGCAAAAGCATTCCGACATCTGACTGATAAATCCTAGGGTTCCCTGTGCTCCTGGAATTTGGAAAACATCCGCAGGGCCATTGCCCTGTACTTGTCCTGCTGTCAGACCCCAGCGATCGCGGATTTGATTCCGCAATTCTTCAGACGGGATCCAGCCGCGATCTCCAAACAGATCCGCATTCCCAATCGGCATAAACTCGATAAATCTGATATGCCAATGGCGATCCAACGTCAACGCTGCCAAATCTAGAACCTCGTGATCATTAATCCCCGGAATAATCACAACATTGAGCTTGAGGGGATTAAACCCAACTTGATACGCCCTTTGAATCCCAGCCCAGACTTTTTGCCAGCGTTGATGGCCTTGGGTATCTCTGCCGACAATGGTGGCAAAGGTTTCAGGAACCAGCGAATCCAAACTAATATTGATGCGACGCAACCCCGCATCAAACAAACTCTGAGCCTTACTTTCGAGCAAGAAGGCATTGGTCGTCATCGCCAGGTCCTCAACCTGAGGTAAGGCCACAATCTCCTGCACAATTTCTAGGACATCGGACCTTAATAAGGGTTCGCCTCCTGTCAGACGAAAGCGCGTAAACCCAGCGGGAATAAACACCTCACGCATGAGAGTCAGTAGCTCAGATGCCGATAGCACCTCTGCTGACCGTAAAAAGTCCAGATCTGAGGCATCGGGCATGCAATATTGGCAGCGAAAATTGCAGCGATCGATCAAACTGACCCGGAGATAGTCAACTGCATTCATTACATCTGCCAAAAATTAGTTTTAAGAGGCTGAACAGCGCTTTTCTCCACTGTAACGTCAGTTGCCAGAATGCTAGAAGCTAGGGTGGGCCAATTAAAGCAAAAAAATTGGGGCGTTATGACAACGCCCCAGCACACTAGCCACATCTTGTGGCGTCGGATTTAGTAGAGTGCTTCTTCTTTGTGAGTTTCGATTGTGCAGTCGGAAGTAGGGTACGCAACACAAGTCAAAACAAAACCACCTTCGATTTGATCATCATCCAAGAAAGACTGATCGGACTGATCTACTGTACCTGAGGTGATTTTGCCAGCACAGGTAGAGCAGGCTCCGGCACGGCAGGAGAAGGGAAGGTCAATACCTTGCTCTTCTGCTACATCCAAAATATATTCGTCATCGGGGACTTCGATCGTGGTATTGAGACCTTCGGACTCGCTCACTAAAGTGACTTTAAAATTTGCCATGGAGTACTCCTCGATAAATTCATGGAAACGGCATGTAGGAAAGTTTCAGCAATCAGGTCTTAGGATGTGTCCCAAAAACTTGAAAGTGAAACTACTTCTTTGATAGTACGCAAAAAGTTAAGCTTTATAAAGCTGAAACCCCTCTTGGATCAATGGGATTTGTAATGAGTCCTCGCCATTAGGCCATGATTTACTTATCTAATGTCAAATGTCTTATATCGGGATAGGGTCAATTCTATAAATGCCAGTTGCTTGAAGTTATTAGATTGACAGGGTTTTAGGGATTATTCGTGGCTTGGAAGGAATCTTCACTTGTTCCAGAGAATTTACTTTATTTTGTAGTAAAAAACCTTTCAAATCCTTTACTGAAAAGAGCTTTGGGTCATTGCTGGCGAGAAATCTATTAGAATTTCCTATAGATAGGTTCAACTTATATAATTTCGCTCTAGTTGGGTCTAGGAATTAAGAACTAGACAGTGAAACTGTGCGGCCATTGTAGAGATTCATCGCTTGCTCAATACCTTGCTTTAGGGCAACTTCTACAGCATCCACGCTTAGATCCAACACAGCAGGCAAAAGTTGCTGCTCTGGAGGAGAAAAACGACCTAATACGAAGGAAGTAGTATCTTTTGACTGCTGTGTGGCAGGAATGCCAATGCCAATGCGTAATCGAGGCACATCTGGGGTGCCTACATGGGAAATGATAGAACGCATACCGTTGTGGCCTCCTGCCGATCCCTTGAGTCGCAGTCGCAGTTTACCGACAGGCAAGGCCATTTCGTCATAGATCACTAGCACAGCGGTAGGCGGCAGTTTGAACCAATCAATTACGGCTCGAACCGACTGGCCAGAGTTATTCATGTAGGTATGAGGTTTGAGCAGACGGACTCGCCGACCTTGGCCGCCACGTCCTTCTCCGTATTCACCTTGATATCGGCGTTCGGACGCTAGAGGAATTTGCCAATGCTGTGCTAATCGATCAATAAACGCAAAACCAATATTGTGACGAGTGCGGTCGTACTTAGGGCCAGGATTTCCCAAACCCACAATTAATTCAGGAATAATTAGTGGTGCAGCCATTCAGGAGTTCGATGCATCCGAAGCATCCGCCATTTCCGTTGTGGGTGTGGCTTTAGCAGTCTCTTGATTAGTAGTCTCTCGCGCTTCCAGTTGAGGTTGTTCTTGAGGTTTGGGAGTTTCTAGGGTCGCTTCCATTGGGGTTTCGTTTAACGTCTCGTTGATTCGATCCGCTTCTTTTTTGAATTCTGTTTCAAACTCTTTGGAGGCTTCTTGGAAACTTTTGAGGGCTTTACCCATACTCCGGCCAATTTCCGGCAGTTTTTTGGGACCAAATACCAGCAAAGCAATGACCATGATTAGGGCCATCTCAGGTAAGCCAATACCGAACACATTCATGGAGTCCTCCTCAGGGGTGCGATCGCAACAACGATATAGGGGTTAGGCTTCGATTGTAAAGGATCTCTGATGTTGACTTAGGCCAGGAAAGAGACAATAAAAAAACCCCGGAGAGACCGGGGAGATTTGGGCACCCTCTTCAAGATGAAGTTGATGCCACCTACAGAAAAAACGTCATGCTATAGATCTTCTTATTGACCGAACCCGCTAAGGCTAGTCCAGCCCATATCCACACCATCTAGAACGATGGAGGAATTGTAAATTTGAAGCATAATAAGCAATAACAAAGTAATCATGACTACGAAACCAGCCATTACTGGAGTTGTTCCCCAACCAGGCGCAACTTTGCCTGCTTCGGAATTATTATTACCTTTGAGAACATCTCCCCACCAAGTCTGTTTTGGCATAGCTTATCGGCTCACAACAAACAACATTATTTTTTAACTTATCGTAATATTATAAAGGAAAGATACTCATAAAAATATGCAATTTTCTGACCCTGCAACAGTTCTTATCATAAGCATTTTGGCTGTAACCATTGTCTTCACTGCTGTTTCCCTCTATACAGCCTTTGGTCCTCCGTCTAAACAACTGGCTGATCCCTTTGAAGAGCACGAGGACTAATTAGGCGCGTTACACCTTCAATTGCACCGTAACCCTGACCGATAAGGTGACCCCCAATATGCAATTGCTACGATTGCTAGTTGTGGTGTGTTAAGGGTAAGTTGTCGATGCCTCAAAATAAAAATATTGCCATTCTCGCGTCTTTAGGTTTGACGGTGGGTTTAACTGCGGGTGGGCTGTGGTTGTTGCAAAATACAGCACCCGATTTACTCCCCAATCTGTTGGGTCAATCTGCTGATGGTCCTTCAGGTTCTAAGCGTGGCCAAGGAACATTTAAGATTTTAGGCGATACGTTCAGTGGCTACAGTACCTTCCGTAGTGATGGCTTTAAGACAGCCCTGAACGAGCCCGGTATTGGCTTAGAGTACGCAGACGAATTTGATCAGTCTCAGCGGGCTCAAGCCCTATCCCAAGGCAAAGCAGACTTTATCGTTACCAGCCTCGATCAATTCCTGAAGCAAAAGCCCAAAGGCAAAATTGTCGGCTTGATTGATCGAACTGTGGGGGCAGATGCCGTGGTTCTCAATACTCGCCAGTTCCCGCAACTCAAGTCTTTGCTCAATCTTAGCCAGTTGGTAAAGCAAGGGAAATCGAAACAATATTCGCTTGTTTATGCTGGTGATACGCCCAGTGAATATCTAGCTCTGGTCTTAGATACCAAGTTTGAGGCGTTTAATCTCTCAGATTTCCGTGTCATCAAAGTTGAGGATGCTTCCCAAGCCTGGAAACTGATGCAGGATACGAAGGAAAATGTAGCGATCGCAGTCCTCTGGGAGCCCTTTGTCTCTCAAGCGCGTCAGCAAGGGCATACCGTTGTTTTGTCCAGTCAAGATGCCCCCAACACGATTGTGGATGTTTTAGTCGCGTCTGATACAGTCATCCAATCCCAACCAGAACAAATTTCAGCCTTGTTGGCTACTTACTATCGTCGGATTGAGTCTGGCATCAGCAATGCCTCACAATTGCAAGACCAAGTTGCACAAGATGGCGACCTTTCTACCACCGATGCAGACACCGTTCTCAAAGGCATTAACTTCTTTACAGCCCTCGAAGCCCAGGACTGGATGCAGCAAGAGACCTTAAACCAGCGCATCACTTCAACAGCCGCTGTTTTGGTCCTCTCAGGAAACCTGAGCCAGGTTCCAGAAGCACCTGATCAGCTCTACGATGCCCAGTTCGTAACATCAGCAGCCGAAAACACAAAAAAACTAATTGATATTGTCCGTGCCGATAATCCTGAACTAGCGCAGAAACTCGAAGGTAAAGCTCCTACCACAACCCCAACCCAGCCTTCTACAGCCGAAGTTAAATCAGCTCCAAGTATCGGCAATCTCAAAGTCCGGGGAGAAGTGAAGTTTGGGGTCGGTGCTGCTGCGTTAACCCAAACGGGACGCCAAACCCTGGCTAAACTATCAAAAGAAATTGCAGAGTTTAACCCAGACACTGTGGCTATTCGGGTCATCGGCCATACCTCTAAAACGGGTGCAGCCAGTGTTAATCAAACCCTCAGCCAAAAACGGGCTCAAGTGGTGGTTGAGTACCTCAAACAACTAGGGCTCAAGCAAACTATTCAGGCTGAGGGGAAAGGCTTCAGTACCCCCTTACCGGGAATTTCGCCTACTGATGCCCGCAATCAGCGCACAGAAATTCGGTTGGTGCGGGTCAGCTAAACAGGCTATTGGTCGCGGCAATCTAGATATGACTCTTTAATCTAGGGCTGGCGCAACTGTCGGAGCAACGCCTGGAAAGGTTGCCAATCATCTGCTGCCACAATGGGTTCCCAGATGGCTTCAATTTGAGGGCGAGTAATGACGGTGAATGGATTGCAGCGTAACCGATCTGCGATCGCTGACATCTCTGCTTCTGGATACTGCTGCAGAAGATGGTGATAAAGCTGGCGCCATTGCTGGAGTTGGGCTTGCCAGGGGGGAGGACTCAACAAGTCTGACTTGCTGAAGATATGGCCGGGATCAACCCGCCAGGTTTCATCAAAGCAACGTCGCAATTCCGCGAAAAAGTCATGGTAACCGACTTGCGATCGTTGTAAAAACTCTAACGTCAGGATGAGTAAATCTTCCGATTCTGGGACATCCGTTGGTGCAAAGCCTAATTTTTGCAACATTCGTTGACGATAGGCTGTGTAGTAATGCGGCTTAAACTGTGCGAGTCCAGCATCTAAATCCGATTGCGGAATGACTGCTACTAGAGGACGCTGCAACATCTCTAGGTTCCAATGGCACATCGTCGGTTGATTGCCATAGCTGTAGCGCCGGAAATAATCGAAATAGGCTGCTGTGAAATTAGGATCAAAGGCTTCAATAAAGGCATAAGGCCCATAGTCAAAACTTTCGCCTGTAATCGACATGTTGTCCGTGTTCAAAACCGCATGGCAAAATCCCACAGACATCCATTGAGCTACCAGCTCCGCCGTACGTTGTACTAATTCCCGATAGAACTGAGCATAGGCATCTGGCGGTTGCCCCAAGTGGGGGTAGTAATTCTCGATCACATGATCTAGTAATCTCTGAATTAAGTCTGGCCGTTGCAGTGCTAGTAGTCGCTCAAAAGTGCCAAACCGAATGTGAGACCGACTAAATCGCACCATCACCGATGAGCGGGTGGGTGACGGCTCATCACCCCGCCACAAAGATTCTCCCGTTTCAATTAAGCTTAAGCACCTAGAGGTGCGCACGCCTAAATGGTGCAAGGCTGCAGCCGCCAGCACCTCCCGCACACCTCCTTTCAGCGTCAGTCGGCCATCCGCTCCACGGGAATGGGGGGTTGTGCCTGACCCCTTGGTTCCCAAATCGTAGAGTTCACCATCCGTTCCTCGAACTTGGCCATACAAAAATCCCCGTCCATCTCCTAGTCGGGGATTATAGTCACCAAACTGATAGCCGTGATATCCCAAGGCCAGCAAGGGTTCTCGACCTTGAAATTGTCCGAAAGCTTCGATCAGATCGATATCACTAATCTGTCGGGCATCTAGTCCCATTTGGGGCAGTACATCGTCGTTCCGAAACCGCAATACATGATGGGGAAAATCAGCGGCCATTACGGGATCATAGAACTCTGTACCTAAGCCTTCTAGTGCTGGTTCAAAATCCAAACTGAGCAGCAGATTGGTCGTTGATGGGTTCAAATTCTCTGTTGACATAGAGCAAGGGAGGAATATTCTTTCTTGTTGAAGCAAGTAATGATTACAGATAGAAAAACAAAAACGTTGATAGATATATGGCTAGTCAATGTAAATTGGAACAATACAAACCTAGTCAACAAGCTCTTAGAATTTTAGGCAATTTAGTATAGCGCTGAACCTGCCCGTAAAACTTGAAATATACAAGACTTGGTAAGAATATTAAATTTCAAGTTTCCTATTTGAGATTTTCGGAAAATACTTCGTTTTATAGTTCCAAGCACTATAGCGATCTCAAGTACATTAGCTAACAAAGCCTAAATAATTTCAATAAACCTGCTCAAAGTAGAAAGTTCGTTCAAATCAAACTTGACGCTTCAAATAAGAATCGTTAATGTGATCTGCTAGCCGTAGTGCTAGAGCAACAATCGTCAGTGTAGGATTAGCAAATCCACCGGTGGGAAAAACTGAACTACCTGCTATATACAGATTATGTATTCCATGTACTCGACAATTTTTATCTACAACTCCTTGCTTAGGATCAACGTGCATGCGAGTTGTTCCCATACGATGCCATCCCCATCCAAAAGATACTTCATTAGAATTAGAGGAAAGGCGATAATCGCCATTCTCGGAGAATCCCATATATAAGTGACCAATTCCAGCAATCCGCAGTTCGTCTCGTATCACTTGCTGAGATTTAAGAATCGTACGTTTATCGAGGTCAGTAAGTTGCCAATTCAATATAGCCTTATTAAGCCCAAGCTTGTCTTTTTCCCGACTTAGTGTAATACGGCTATCAGGATTAGGGGCTTGTTCTGATCTACTGAGTATATCGAGAGTTAGACGAGGGGCCTTAGATCTATTAAATAGTTTCTTTAGTAATTTATTGACTAAATATCCAGCATCATCAAGAATAGCAGGAACCTTTTTGCCAAGATTTTTATGCATGATTGATGTTGTGGCAAATAGCTGCTTGGAGGGAAGTAAGGTTGCACTATAATTGAGTATTTTTTCTTCCTCTTGTAGTTGTCGAGATGGACACAAGCCAGCAAGTGAACTGTAAAGTCTTCTCGTGCCTTCAGTATATAAGAATGGATATTGAGCTTTGTCGTTAACTACAACTTTGCTTACTCCCGACAAATGGGGATGTTCCATAAAATACCGTCCGACAATATCATGCTCATTGCCTAATCCATGGCTTGAAACTTTATTTGATGCTAGTAAAAGACGTGGAGTTTCAATTCCCCCCATTGCCAGGATAAAGGCTTTTGCTTCAATCCAAATGCTTCTCTTGTCTAAACAAGAGATCTGGAGACAATCAACGCTGGTTGCCGTTTCATTTGTTTTGATATTTACTGCGTTTGCATAAAGATAAACATCAATATTATTTGCTTTCTCAAGATCACTTTTATAAGTCTCTCCGAAGTTAATCGGCGGCAAATAGAATTGCCATATTTTTGTTGCTATATTACTTTTATTAAGTGGGAGAATTTTGTATTCTGGTCTTCCTATGCCTTTGACGGTGTTTTCAGGCTTATAGTAATCTAATGATCTGAGTTTGCAAACACTTTGAGCACGTTCGTAAAATGGCATCAATTCTTGCTTAGTGAGAGGCCAGCCACTATCAGCAACCCATGGACGATATTCAAAGTCCATATCATCAAGCGGTCTGCAAAATGAGTTCCATAGATTTGTATTTCCACCTAAACGGCGATGGGATGTATCAATGATCGGATCGTAAGGAAGTCCAATATTTTTACCGTCAGATAAAAATTGAGTCTCTTGGTTAAACTCAAATCCTCCACTTTCTATAAGACAAATTTTACCAGATTTATTCTTTAGCTCTCGTGCTATTGAAATTCCTGCTGCTCCTCCTCCAACAATACAAATGTCACAAGTAATAATATTTCCTGTTTCTAAAGTTTTTGTATCAATAAACATATTTCTATCTTATCTAGGTAATAGTAAATTACAAGGTAAGGTTTAGAGATACTTTGATATTCTCAATAATTCTGCGGTCAATTATAATAATTTCCTCATATCTTCAAATAAAGAGAATCTAAAAGGGTTATATTTTACTAGCGTTGGATCTGGTTGAAAAGGTATAACATACAGGAAAATAAATTTTATCAATACTCTTAATAACAAAGTGATATAAAGCAGCTCCCGTAATCCTGAGGATGCTAAACATCAGGTTATTCTGGCGCAATTGATGGCAACGCAACTATGCACCGGGAAGCATACTCTTGCTCAAGCGCTGAATCGCATTATGAGCAACATCTCGATACCCAGCTTCTCCCGATAGTAGTTGGCCCATCCGTCGCGTCGCACTGGGCCGCTTTACCCCAATTTGGTAGCCAATGCCCGGAACACGATAAAAAACACTGGCCAGTCGTTGGGCCCATTTCATATCAGCTCCCCATTCAGTAGCAATCACGTTTGTATAGTGTGCTAATGCATCTGCTTGACCTGACAGCGCTGCATCTATAGCTTCAGATGCTTTCAGACCACTGAACATGGAGGGACGGATACCCTCAGCAGTGAAGGGATCAACTACACAGGCTGCTTCCCCTGCTAGCAGGGCATTCTGGGTATGGAGGGTTTGATTCCCATTCCAAAGACAGAGAGGATGGCCATGCTGACGAATGGATTTAAAGTCGACCCCAAACATTTGGGAATATTCTGTAACGATTGCCCGTAAGTTTTGGCGTTCTCCGCCTCGAAAAGCCCCAATGCCAATAGAGTAGCCGTCTGCCTTAGGAAAATTCCAAATATAGCCATTTTTCACTAAGCCAAATTCAAAATGAACCGTGTCAGGATGCTCAATTTCGGTCATGGCTTCTGCTTCCAGAGCGCCTCCGATCTGTCGCTTGCGGTCTTTGAAGCCTAACCATTTAGCCATCGGTCCCTTGGCACCATCAGCAGCAATCAAGTATCGGCCAGTCACAGGGCCATTGGCCGTATTCACTAGCCAATGATCCGCTTTGAACTCAATGCCTTGGACTTCTGTGTTATCCCGTAATTCTGTTCCTTGCTTCTGGGCCTGCTGGATCAGGAAATGATCAAAGATATCCCGACGAACCATCCAAATCGGTTCTGGTGTTTGTAAATCTGCCAAGACCACATCATCCATATTCCAGGTATAACGAACCGTCTTCACCTTGAGAGAAATGGCAGGCGAAAAATCAAAATCAAACCACTCAGCAACAACGGGAGAAACACCGCCGCCACAGGGTTTATATCGAGGCAAGGTTTCCTTTTCTAAAACGAGAACGGATCGGCCTCGCTTAGCGAGATGATAGGCTGCGGTACCCCCTGCTGGCCCCGCCCCCACAATAATGCAATCGAACATGTCAACTCACTAAACGGTGGTAATCTCTTTTTCCTTGTCAGCTAAAACCTGATCAATTTGGTTCGTATACTTATCTGTTAAACCTTGGATTCTATCTTGTAAGTCCTTGGACTCATCTTCAGAAATATCGCCACTTTTTCCTTGCTTGCGGGCGGTATCCATGGCATCCCGGCGAATATTACGCATGGCGACCTTTCCCTCTTCGGCAATTTTGCCAGCCATTTTAACGAAGTCTTTACGGCGCTCTTCGGTCAAAGGTGGAATATTGAGTCTAACCGTGGACCCATCATTATTGGGGACTAAGCCTAAATCCGACAAGGAGATGGCTTTTTCGATATCTGTCAAGCTGCCGGGATCAAAAGGTTGAACGGTAATAGTGCTGGCATCGGGGGTGCTAATGGTTGCTAATGAACGCAGAGGAGTTTCTGTGCCGTAATACTCAATCGTAATTCTATCTAGCAACGCCGCATTTGCTCGTCCAGTCCGAATTGTATTGAGGGACCGTTGCATGGCCTCTATAGATTTTTGCATTAATGTTTCGGCCTCAGCTAACTTCACAAGAACCTCCCACAATAGTGCCAATGGATTCGCCCAGTAGGGCTCGCCGAATGTTGCCAGAAATAGATAGATCAAAGACCAAGATAGGAATATCGTTATCTTTGCACAGCGCGATCGCAGTGCTATCCATCACCTTTAAGTCTTGGGTCAAGACATGTCCATAGGTCAAACTTTTAAATCGGCGAGCCTGAGGATTAATTTTGGGATCCGCATCATAGACCCCATCGACTTTAGTTGCTTTCATAATGATGTCCGCATCAATTTCGGCCGCTCGCAAAGCCGCAGTTGTATCGGTGGTAAAGAAAGGATTCCCTGATCCCGCGCCAAAGACCACAACTCGACCTTTTTCCAGATGACGCATGGCTCGACGTCGAATGTAAGGCTCAGCCACTTCCTGCATTGAAATTGCAGTTTGTACCCGGGTCGGTACCTCTATTTGCTCTAAGGCATCTTGCAAGGTCATGGCATTCATAACCGTCGCAATCATCCCAATATAATCGGCGGTGGCCCGATCCATTCCGGCTGCGGCCCCTTTGACCCCTCGAAAAATGTTGCCGCCGCCGACAACGATAGCAAGTTGGATCCCATGACCGATGACATCGGCAATTTCTTCGGCAATGCCTTGAACAATAGTGGGGTCAATACCGTAGGGCAAATCCCCCATTAGGGCTTCACCGCTTAACTTTAGTAGGACCCGCTGATAGGTATTCCCCATGCAATGATGACTGCAAAAACTGAAATTGCTCCCCAATTAAGATAGCAGGATTAGGGCTCAGGCGGTTAGCTACAATGAATTTATTCAGATTTCCTAGCACAACATCGGGGTAGGTTTAATCGCAGCAACCCGTCTTCAGTAACTGGGGTGTGGCTATTCAACTGTGTGACTAGACCACGGCAATAGGTGAAGTCAGTACGATGGTAGAGGTAACAAACTTTGAGGATCAGCGTGCAATCGATGTGGTCACCCTTACACTGGATGTTGAAACGGATCTGGGTCGTGCTGTGCCTCCTCAGCATCGAATTCACTCCGGTTGGACATCTAGCGCTAGCTGACAGTAATCCAGCGTCTCCCCCGCCCTATACGGCTGAAGTGGAGAACCAGGTGGATGAGCTGTTCCAACAAGCCATGAAGGCAACGAACAAAGGTGACTTTGCAGCGGCTGAAGGCTATTGGACCGATGCCTTGGAGTTTTTGCCTGACAATCCAGCAATCTGGAGTAATCGCGGTAATTCCAAAGTGAGCCAAGGTGAATTTGAGTCAGCTTTAGCGGACTACAACCGTTCCGTTGAACTTGCACCTGAACAACCAGATGCCTACCTCAATCGAGGTACGGTTCAGGAAGGGTTAGCGCATTGGGAGGCGGCGATCGCAGATTACAATAAAGTTCTAGAACTTGATGCCAATGATGCTGCTGCCTATAATAATCGTGGTAATGCCAAGGCTGGCCAAGGGAATTGGGAGGCGGCAGTGGCCGATTATGCCAAGGCCATGGAATTATTGCCACAGTTTGCATTTGCCCGCGGCAATTATGCCTTGGCCCTTTACCAACTCGGTGATCGCGATGAGGCGATTCGCACCATCCGTAATTTAGTGCGCAAATATCCGAAATTTGCCGACATGCGAGCAGCCTTAACAGCAGCCTTGTGGAATCAAGGGCAAATTGGCGAAGCTGAGAGCAATTGGGTTGCTACCATTGGTTTAGATCCCCGCTATAAGGACATAACCTGGCTAACCCAAATTCGGCGTTGGCCCCCTGCTCTCATTGCTGACATGGAAAACTTTTTGAGTTTGACAGACAAGCAAACAGCTTAGGGGTGGTAATCGCTAGCTTTAGAATACCTTTGTTCTCATGCTTTAATAGGCCATGCCTTTAGAACCCGTTCGCCAAGTTATTTCAACTTTAAAGCAAACCCAATGGCAGCATGAGCAAGAATTTGTACAGCTATTGGACGCTTGGTCTCAGATTGTCGGCTCAGCAGTGGCCGCTCAAGCTCAACCCATTCAGATTACCCCTCGAAAAGTGCTGATTGTAGCCACCTCAAGTTCAGCATGGGCCCAAAACTTAGCCTTTGAACGGCGACGGATTCTTCATAAACTCAATGCCCAACTTGAGTATCCTTTCACCGATATTCGGTTTTGTACCAGTCAATGGATGCAGCCAGTTCTCAAAACTCGCCGCCGACCTTCTGTACCGCCATCGATCACACCTGCTAGTTTGCAGCGTCCTAGCACTATTACTAAGCCGGACCCTAGTCCAGATCCAAGCGCCGCATTTGATCGGTGGACTCAAACTATCCAAACCCAATCTCAAGGTTGTCCAGCTTGTCCTATGTGTCAATGTCCTACTCCTGCTGCAGAGCTGCAACGGTGGTCCGTTTGCAGTTTGTGTGCTGTGCGAGGGGAACCAGAATAACCTTGTTAGCAGATTCCCGGCATTACCATAAGGGTTCTCCACCATTCGCAGGTTGCCCTGATCCAGGCCCCCATAGTGGTTCTTGATTTTGTGGTGCTGGAGCAGGAGCGGGAGCAGGACGCGGTGCTGGTGCTGGAGCAGGAGCAGGGGCAGGACGCGGTGCAACGTAAGCAGGTCGTTGGGGAGGTGTATAAGTGGGTGCAGAACGAGTCGGTGCAGAACGGGTGGGTGCAGAACGGGCTGGTGCAGCGGCGGCTTGAGCAGCTTGAGCGGCTTCCTGCTGGCGCTGAGCTTCAGCCGCCGCTGTAATTTTCTGTTGACGCTGTTTGCTTAATGCTTGGAGTTTTTGATCGAAGTCTTTGCGTGTGGCTTCGGCTTGGGGCGCAATTAAAGTATCTTTCGGAACCTCTTGTAGGAGTTTTATCGCTTTTTCCCACTCAGCTTTATGCTGATCAAGGGTCGACACTGAATCGCCACTTTTTGTTTTTTTCTGGACGGCTTGAGCGATCGTCGTTGCCTTTTTCAGGGTTTCGTTTGCTTTGGTCTCTTTCTCAATCCGGGCAGAGAGAGTTTTGCTTTCTGCCTGATAGTTGGCGATTGCCTGTTTTGCCTTGGGATAAATTGTGACATTCTTAGGAATTTTGTTCATCTCAGTAATCGCTTCATCTAGCTGTTTGTGAGCAGCTTGGATTTCACTGATTGTTTTAGCTTTCTGGGAGCGATTCAGAGCAGCTTTGGCATCCTCTACAGCTTGGTCGAAAGTAGCTTGAAACTGAATATCTTGTGAACAATTACTCAGGGCAGTACACACAGCTTGAATATGGGGAGACGTAAAGGCGAGGGCTGTTCCACCCATCAATATAGCGATGACCCCTGCGGTTAAAACGTTAGTCCGGTTAAACCGCGTCACTTTGTGGGGAGCAGCAACCCAGGTTTGAGAGGGGACTGTTCCGGTCCCATTGTTAGTGTTCTCAATCGCTGGGGGTACAGCGGAGGCAGGAATACTCTGTTGAGCTGTGGTTGCTGCAAGTTGGGACTTAGTCTGAGGGGATTGAGGTGTTGTGGGACTATTGGGATTGCTGAGGGGTTGTTGAGCTGTTGGTACTGTCTGCTGCGTTGTGTTGTCTTGGTGCAGGGTGTTATTTGGGGCAATGGATGAAGCTGAAATTGGGCTGGAAGCAGGGATATTACGGGGGGTGACCACTGTCTGTGGTAAATCGCTACCGTTGTTGACTGGGGTAGTGGGTTGCTCAGCTTGTCTGGCAGCCATGAGGCTCTGAACAGCTAACAGCGCATCTGTTGCTGAACGATATCGCTGGCGATAATCGTAGAGAACCATTTTTTCCAATAAGGTGGCAAAGGCGGGCGATATGGAAATGCGATCGCGCCAGGCCAACTCACCCGTATTTTCATCTTCTGGCAGTTCGCCAAAGGAGGGGCGCAGGCCCGTCAAGGCTTGTAGGGCAATGACGCCCACGGCATAGACATCACTACATAGGCGGGGCATGCCCCGAAATTGCTCGCTGGGCATATAGCCAGATGTGCCAATCAGCACCGTACGGGGCATTTGGGTGGCAGAATCTGCCAATTTCGTGGTGACCTGCTTGACCGCACCAAAATCAATCAGGACCAGCTTGCGATCGCTCTGGCGCCGAATCAAATTAGAAGGCTTGATATCCCGATGAATGACCTGCTGATCATGGACAAAGGACAAGACCTCTAAAACATCATGCAGGATTTGAAGAACGGTTTCTTCGTCCAACTGCTCACCCGGCACTAACTCCTCATCCAAGCCATTCCCTTCAATATATTCTTCAGCTAGACAAAAATCTTCGCCATCCTCAAAGTGGGCGAGGAGTCGAGGAATTTGTGGATGATCGCCAAGCTGATGGAGGACTTTGGCTTCTGAATCAAACAGTCGCCGAACTGTTTGTAGCAATGCGGGTTCATGGGCTGCCGTTTTTAATTTTTTGACCACACATTGGGGAGAATCTGGTAAATGGGTGTCTTCAGCTAAAAAGGTTTCCCCAAACCCCCCTTCTGCTAGTGCTTTAACAACGGAATAGCGTCCTGCCAGTTTGCGTCCTAACATGGGAATGGATCTCAGGGTTTAACGATGATGTGAAACAATGAAAGGTGTTGCTTTGAAGAGCCCTAGCTGTGTCACTCTCGGTAATCACTCTAGCACCAACAACAGGCCAACCGCCCGTCGGTCTTTTTGTGGCTTTACATGGTTGGGGATCTAATGCTCAAGACCTAGCCTCACTGGCTCCCCATATCAGCTTGCCAACCTATCAATTCTGCTTTCCTAACGCCCCGCTTTCCCATCCTCAAGCTCCCGCAGGCTATATGTGGTATGACCTCAGTACTCAAGAAGGGCTGCCTGCAAGTCGGCAACTATTATTAGATTGGCTAAACGCCTTATCGGCAGAGACGAAGGTTCCTTTAGCAAAAATCATTCTGGCAGGGTTTTCCCAAGGGGGGGCTATGACCTTAGATATAGGGGCTCGCCTACCTCTGGCTGGCCTAATCTGTTTAAGTGGCTATTTGCATCCTGATGTGCCTTCTTTATTGGGAGAAGAAACACCGCCAGTGCTCATGATTCATGGACAGCACGATCCTGTGGTTCCCCTGGGGGCTGCTCAAAATGCAGAACGAGCCTTACGTGATCGGGGGGTATCCGTTCAGTATCATGAAATGCCCATTGCCCATGAAATTAGCCTGCCCGTCCTGGATCTCATTCAGACCTTTGTCACTACCTTGCATTAAATCCAACTCAAACAGGACTTAAACGCAGAAACGCAGACCTCTACTCTAATTCAGCCTCGCCATCCTCATCAGATAGATCCTCTGGGGGCACCAACGCCACAGCGGCGATGTAATCATCGTCATCCAAACGTTGAACTCTGACGCCAGTTGCCGCTCGCGACTGCGAAGAAATATCCATGACCGCTTGCCGGATCACAATCCCTCGACTGGTTACTAACATCAATTCATCGTCAGCATTAACAATGCGTAAGGCCGCCAACTGATCCGGTGTTTTTAGCTTTTTGAACTTAGTCGCGGTTACGCCTTTACCGGCCCGATTTTGGAGTCTAAATTGAGCGACAGGAGTCCGTTTGCCAAACCCATGAGTGGTAATGACCAATACCCAAGGACCCGGTTGTTCAATCGTTGTATTGTCTTCTTCGTTCGCTTCATCCTCTTCGACGAGGAGTTCTAGGTCGTCTGGGTCGTCTTCATCCTCAGCATTCTCTCCCAGCGTCTCAACGACATTAGCAGGCAAAATGTCCATGCCAATGAACTCATCGCCTTCTCGCAGGCGCATGGATCGAACGCCCCGAGTGGCTCGGCCCAACGGACGTAGTTGTTTATGGTTGGCTCGAAAGTGAATGGACATCCCTCGTCGAGATCCAATCACAATACTGTCTTCCGCCCGAGTCAGCCTAACCCAACGCAGTAAATCGCCTTCTTCTAGAGAAATAGCAATCAAACCGTTGGCACGAATACTACTAAATGCTGCTAGCGACGTTTTCTTAATGAATCCGCCCACCGTCATCATCACCAAATATTCATCCTCACTAAATTCACTGACGGGAATGACGGAGGTGATTTTTTCCTCTCGGGGAATGGGCAGAAGCTGGACCAAAGGCACGCCTCTAGCTGTGCGAGAGCTAACAGGGATTTGGTAGGCGCGTAGGCAGTAAACAACGCCGCGATCGCTAAAGAACAACACGCTGTCATGATCGCAGCAGCTAAAGAAATGCTCAACAGCATCATCTTCCTTAATTTTGGCTCCTGCTCGGCCTCGGGTGGCCCGACTCTGGGCATTAAAGGTGGCGACGGGCATCCGTTTGACGTAGCCTTGCTCTGTCACCAAAATCACTGCTTGATCGTTCGCAATCAGATCAATATCATCCAGATCAGCTAGATTGGCCTCAATTAGGCTACGACGAGGACTGGCAAACTTGGTTTTGAGTTCTGTGACTTCCGTCTCAATGATTTCTAGGACCCGTTCCCGGCGAGCTAAAATATCCTCTAGATCTGTGATTCGCTCTTGTAAGTCTTCGTGCTCGCGTTCAATTTTTTCTGCCTCTAACGCTGTGAGACGGCGCAATTGCATTTGCAGAATGGCATCTGCTTGGGTTTCTGACAGCCCAAACCCATCCATGAGTCCTTGACGAGCTATGGCTGAATCGGCAGCTTGACGAATCAGATGAATCACATCGTCTAAGTTTCCTAGGGCAATGAGTAACCCTTGTAATAAATGATCGCGTTCTTGAGCTTTGCGCAACTGGTAGCGAGTTCGGCGCAAGACCGCATCTTCTCGAAATTCGAGAAAGACGCTGAGGAACTTCTTGAGACTCAGAAGTTGCGGATCACCCCCCACCAAGGCCAACATATTAGCCCCAAAATTGTTTTGGATGGGGGTTTGCTTGTACAGGTTATTAAGAACAACTTGGGGATAGGCGTCCCGCTTCAGTTCGATGACAATGCGCATACCGTCGCGATCGCTCTCATCACGAATATCGGAAATCCCTTCTAGGCGTTTTTCATTGACATTATCTGCAATCCGCTCAATTAGGGCTGCCTTATTCGTTTGGAACGGCAGCTCCGTGATAATAATGGCTTCGCGATCAGGTCGGCCGCTTTGTTCTAAAGTTTCTATATCGGCCACCCCTCGCATGGTGATCGAACCCCGACCAGTGGTATAGGCCTCGCGAATACCCGCTGTCCCTAGGATGCGTCCTCCCGTCGGAAAATCAGGTCCAGGGATAAACTGCATTAATTCCAAGTCTGTAATCTCAGGCTGATGGATGAGAGCAATCAGTCCATCTACAATCTCGCCCAAATTATGGGGAGGAATATTGGTCGCCATTCCTACAGCAATCCCGGACGATCCATTGACTAAAAGTTGAGGCAACCGAGCGGGCAACACCAAAGGCTCTTGCTGGGACCCATCAAAATTATCCCCAAAGTCGACGGTTTCTTGCTCAATGTCAGGCAGTAATGAATCATAACTGAGAGCCTGCAAACGACACTCTGTATATCGCATGGCTGCTGGCGGATCATTGTCGATCGAGCCAAAGTTTCCATGGCCATTGATCAAAGGCATACGCATGGAAAAATCTTGCGCCATCCGCACTAAGGCATCGTAAACCGCAGTATCTCCGTGAGGGTGATATTTGCCCAGAACTTCACCGACCACACGGGCACATTTACGGAAAGGACGATCTGGGGTAAGGCCTAGCTCATACATGGCGTACAAAATGCGCCGATGCACAGGCTTAAGACCATCTCTGGCGTCTGGCAAGGCTCGACCCACAATCACGCTCATAGCGTATTCCAAGTAGGAACGCGACATCTCATCTCGTAGATCTGTGAGAATAATGCGGTCCTGCGTTGGATCAGAGGAGAAGGTCATATAGTTTGAAAAATCCTTAAAAACATGCTTAATCGAGAAATAGCTTCAATAATAATGATTAGTCATTATTATTATTAAAAAAAGAGCTATTTACCCCCTATTACACCCACAATTCTATCATATTTTGAGGCGCAACTACAGTATCCAAAACCCTAGCGGTTGTCTATGGAATTCACTTACAGCGGAGCTTTCGAAGATCACATTGTTCGCTCATGCTATAAATGAATCCATCTACTCGAAATTTCTAAAGGCAACAGCGATATTTGTAGCGATCCTGAGATTCATGACTGTGGTTGGCGCTCAATCAATTGATGATATTGCCGCACCAAAAACATCTTTTCTGCTCAAATCTTGGCCAATGACGTCTACCATCAAACCCGCTATGCCAATGGGGTGATTACCACTGTGATACGAAGCAACAGCTCCGAAAAAGCTGCCGTTTATACATGATTACTTGTGTTGTTGCCCCATCCCAATCAAGGGTCATCAAACCGTAGCGGGTTGAAGTAGTTTGACATTCGAGAATTGAATGTCTATAAGGGTGGTTTGACCTTGCTCATGGGTACGAACAAGCTGTCGAGTCATCACGTAATAGTTCCCGATCGGCTCATAGGTATCCTCAAACTCCATCTGCCGAATGATTTCATTAGTTTTAGGATTACGGAAAACAGCAGAATATTTCGAGGAAATATAACCCGCCCCAGTTTCTAAGCTTTGCTTATGGTGAATAATAAACGCCATCCGACCCATGACTCGGCTCACCAGAGAAATTTGATGATCACGAACACAATAATTGGATCCCATGGCGTCCCCTGCCACCACAATTTCTTGTGAACCCGAGGAGTCAAGCTTGCCTAAGGTAAAGGTGCTAGACCCGTGAGCTTTCTCAAAGGGGGTATATTTGCGATGCGTAATCACATCTCGCATTTGGGTGTAAAGAGATTCTTGTACCGCTTCGTCGGTAATATTCGTAATCTCAACACTCAGATCTGGATTCACTTGAATCTTGCCAGTGTGAATATCCTCGGCTTGTCTGAGTTCGACATCAGCCACGTAGCCAGGAAAATCGCTATCCCAGGTGTAGCGATTCTCATAAGCTGCACGAAACAGATCACGAGCTGGGGTATGAGCGGCCATTACCTGAAATCTCCTTAACTGTGCTTTTATGCGCATCCTAGACTGAATACCTAAGTCTAGACTAAACTTTTGCTCAACCAACGTCATTATGGCATTTGAGGTGGTGATATCACTAGGGTGTAGGTGATTCTGCTTCCATTAATTGCGTGGGTATCTGTCTGCTAGCGCCTAATTAGGGTTTTGGAGCTGTAAGAAATCTTGGACAGCAGTGATGATTTGTTCTGAGGCGTGACCATCACCAAACGGATTAATTGCCTTAGCCATCGTATGATAAGCATCGTCATCCTGGAGCAAATGACTGGTTTCAGCCACAATCTGATCAGTATGCGTGCCAATCAACTTGGCAGTCCCAGCGGTGACGGCCTCTGGTCTTTCAGTTGTTTCTCTTAACACCAAGACGGGTTTGCCGAGACTGGGAGCTTCTTCTTGCAATCCACCTGAGTCAGTTAGTAAGAGGTGACAGCGCTGAATGGCGCCCACTAAGTTGGTATAGTCCAAGGGCTCTGTCAAGAAAATACGCGGATGCTTACCCAGCAGCGCTTGCAATGGTTCACGTACCGTTGGATTGCGGTGCAATGGTAACACCAATGCAATATCAGCAAACCGATCCAATACTTGCAGAAATCCATTGGCTATATCTTGCAAGGGAGTGCCCCAATTTTCGCGGCGATGTACGGTCGCCAGAATGGTGCGATATTGCCTCCAATCCAGATTGGGGATATCACAAGGGGGGTGGTTGTCCGCAACGGTAAGTAAGGCATCAATGACTGTGTTCCCGGTGTGATGAATTGTGCCCGTCACCCCCGATGCTTTAAGATTCTCAACCGCTTTGGTTGTTGGTGCAAAATGGAGTTGGGTAATTTGGGAAATGAGACGTCGATTGGCTTCTTCTGGATAGGGGTTGTAAATATTGTCGGTGCGCAACCCTGCTTCAACATGCCCAACCGGAATTTGGTGATAGAAGGCAGCGAGAGCAGCAGCAAAGGCAGTAGTGGTATCTCCCTGGACCAAGACTAAATCGGGCTTTGATCTTTGAAACAAGCTTTGCAGACCTTCAAGGCTGCGGCAGGTAATATCGGCTAGGCTCTGCTTAGGTTGCATGATTTTCAAGTTATGGTCAGCCTTGATCTCAAAGATTTGCATCACTTGATCGACCATCTCTTTATGTTGTCCCGTCAGTAAGACTTGGGACTCAAAGCGGGGATCAGAACGGAATGCCTGGATCACAGGCGCAAGTTTAATTGCTTCTGGACGAGTGCCTAGGACAATACAGATCTGATGACAAAAATTTGACATAAGGGCGATGGAACTGGAAAGACCTAGGGACCATACTACTGAAAAAACCCGGTATATAACCGGGCTGCAGCGCTAAGATCGCTGATATTTAAAAATCAAGGAGAGCCGCAGATTGGTGTAATCCAAGATCGCGGCTCTCCTTGATTCAACTTAGGCTTACGATGTCAAAAACAAGACTAGTTCAGATCGCAAGTGAGCGGGCAAGCAGCATAAATCGTGCTACTGATGGGATCGGCTTTCCCATTTAACCATCTCAACCAACGAACTTCATGGGGATGAATCCCTTTGAAAGTAAGCATGGCCGCTGCAACGATAATAGCCAATGCATTAGCAGCCAGAATACCACCAGAGACCAAGGCGACCGCACTCATAGGGAAAACTGCTTGTAGGGCTACGGCAGCTAAAGCACCGCCCGTGGCCATCAGCACCACCAATGGGAAACCCACCACTAACCAACAAACCGTTAATGTAAATGTCCAGATCAAAAAACTTTTAATAATGAAAGCAAAACTATGTTGTTTTAAATGAGAAGCGTCAGCCAATGTCATTTTTATTCCTCCCGCCAACCAGCAGCGACTAAATAGATGTAGTCAAAACTTAAATTTCAAGTTTTTTTAGTATAAAGAATGAAGGGATCAAAACTGGTTGATTGTTCAACATTATTTACATTGATAGATAGGTTGCGTGAGAGCGTCTGTCTTAATCGAGTTAAAATTGTGAGCCAAAAGTTGTCCAACAAATTCCATGAAATCCTTCTCCTCATGTGTTTTAGGCCTTTACAAGGCTCAGCCCAAGCTAGCATTTAAGCTGATGTAGGCGCACGACTCCTTTGATCCCCATCATTAACTTAATTAATATTTAAGCTTATTTTTCTCTTTCTTCACCTACAGCTTTTGGATTGTCCGGATGTCAAGCAACAAAATTTTGGTGTTCTTTCCGGGGTTGATTTCCAATTTGATTTGACGAATTGGTAAGAGATGCCTAAAAATCATTTCTCCAGAAAATAAGTATTAATACATGCGTACAAATTACTAATGATTCATCAAGTATTATTTGAATGTGTTGCTCAGTCTTGATAATGGTGTCTGAGAACAGGGGCGCTGACGCTTTCAGGATAAAGATCAAAGAATCCTTATCACCTCGTAGTTTTTACTAGACTTCTGGTACTTAGTACTGAGTGCTAGCAGTACGCTTGTTGGTGTTTTGATAACCAAAGCCTGAAGAGTATCTAGAGTCTCTTGATGATTTGTTGAGGTGCTGCTAGACAGCATTCCATTAATGCTCTCGCTTGGCAGCAACTTTTCTTCAAGTCAATCCCAGTTGAAACGTTAAATTTGAGGGAATGATGGTGAACACTTTTGACATACCGTCCAGTTGCAAACTGAGCAAGGTCGCCTCTCGTGTCTTCATAGTTGTGCACTGAAGAAAACTCGAATGAGCGATGTCCATCTCGTAAAAGAATGACTTCTATGACAGACTATCAACGTCCTCCTTTTTCGCCCCCTCCGGCGCCGTTACCTGCGGTCCCACCGCCTCCTCATCGAGACCGTCGTATGGAAGGTGATGCCATGGAGACAGAGATGATTTCAACGCCTACGAAGGTAGTCGCAGCCCCGCCTCCACCTTTTAATGATCCAACGTCATTCCCGCAGACTCAGGCCTATGAGGGATATGGACAGACTGCCGTCGATAACGGTGAACCGACCCAGTCAACATTGCAAATGCGAGGTCGGCCTCCAGGCAACAGTCTGACGCTGGAGCAATTGGTGCGCGAAGCCTTTGAAAACAATTTTTCTGATGTTCACCTTGGCGTTGGTGAAGTGCCTCGATTTCGCGATCGCGGTCGGTTAGAAATCTCTCATCATCCCATCACCGATGCCACAACATTTGACTATTGGTTGGAAGAGATTCTCACTCCCGATGAAATCCAGCGTTTCCACACTACCCAAGAACATGACGGAGCCACACAATACGACGGTATGGCCCGGGTCCGTATTAATATTTTTGTCAGCCTTAAAGGACCAGCGATGGTCTTGCGACTCATTCCTTTAAAGATTTTGACCCTTGAAGACCTCAACTTACCGCTGGTCTTCCAAGATTTGTGTCACTACCATAAAGGGTTAATTCTAGTGACGGGGCCCACTGGCTCTGGTAAGTCGACGACGATGGCAGCCATGGTTGACTATATCAACTCAGAAATGCCCAAGCACATCATCTCCATTGAGGATCCCATTGAATTTGTCCATCAAAGCCGCAAGGCCATGATTCGTCAACGGGAGGTGGGGATTCATACGAAGAAATTTGACAATGCTCTCAAGGCATCCTTACGAGAAGATCCCGATGTGATTCTCATTGGAGAAATGCGGGATCGAGAAACAGTGAACACGGCGCTCAAGGCAGCCCAAACGGGTCACTTAGTATTTGGAACCTTACATACCAATAGTGCCGTTAAAACGATTGAAAGGATCCTCAACCTTTACAATCCAGAGGAACAAGAACCGATGCGGGTTCAGGTGGCAGAATCTTTGGTGGCCGTTATTGCTCAGTCTCTCGTGCGAACCACTGATGGTAAGCGAGCTGCAGTTCATGAAATCATGATCAACACTGATGCAATTAAGGACTACATCCTGCGGGGTGATGTCGAAGAAATAGAGGCCATGATTCCTCAATGTAGCTACGATGGCATGGTCACTATGAATCAGTGTCTGCATAACCTCTATGAGGAAGGCCGTATTGACGAAGAAACTGCCCTGGAAATGTCGCCCAAACCGAATGAGATGGCCCAGATCTTACGGGGACGCATTTAATCAGGGAAATAAAGGTCTGTTGTAAGGTATTTGATAGGTATCAGTATTTAACATTGGCCTCTAAATCATGAGTCGCCCTGTAAATCTTGTGCGATCGCAGTCATTACCCTTTCTCTTCAAAGGTCTTGCCCTATTCACTCCAGGGGGAGACCTCGTTTATTGTATTGATCCCAGCAAGCAAGGTCACTGGCATGTGCAGCTCTGTCAAGCCTTGCAGACTCTATTACATTTGCCAGAATCTCCTATATTCTTAGTGCCTTGTTACACTGCATCCCTGGATCGATGGTTACATCCTCATACGCAGCAGCTACACATTTGTGCCGAAGTTTATCCTCGGGTATGGCGGTATCGGAGTTTATTGAATGCAGTGTTTGAAACCTCTGATGAACATTGGCAGATGATGAATATCCCCGTTGAAATGTGTGACCCGGTTGTTCTTAATAGCTATCGACAGCAGTTTCCACAGTTGTGGAAAAACCATAACCTGGTGATTCGTTTGGATCAACTATCAAGTCCCTACAACATCAGCACTGCTCCTCTAGACTCTGTACAGGCCAACCTGCGAGATCGGCCGAGTCAAGGGTTTGATCGGGCCTCGGCTACGACAGACACTAATATGTCGTCTCAAGGATATGTGTTACGGCTGTTTGTGACCCGCCATCACGCCCAGACTACCCAAATTTTGGAGAACCTACATCGACTGCTGGATCAAGTTTTAGATGTGCCCTATACCCTTAAAGTTATTGATGTCACCCAGCATCCTGAACGAGCTGAAGCCGATCAAATTACCGCGACCCCAACCTTAGTTAAAGTTTGGCCCAAACCCATACGTCGGCTTGTCGGCAACCAGTTGGAAACCGATACTATCATGCAATTATTGGATACATCAGAAGTGGACACAACCGCTAGGTAATCTCAGTTTAGGGTACACCCATTTTTGCCGAAGAATACAGATTTCAGCCTTCGACAGAATCAGGGTTTTAGCTGATCCCGAACTCAGGTTAGGTAAGAATAAGCATCACCAAAAGTCTGAAAACCGTGGGTGCCCATTCTATCTCTCAGGTGAGGTTGCTCCCCAGGCATTAAGAATCAAGAAATCTACTGCTGTTGCTTGCAAATCAGCAGTATTCAGTTTCTGCAACCGCTTTATTCAAAAAGATTCTTCTGATACACTGGCTCGGCAGGGGTTGGGATTAGCATAGCTGTGGCCTTTGATTGGATTTTTTTTGATTGCTTCAATACCCTCATTGACGATTTTGATCAAACAGGAGAAGAATTGGACCTTCTTCCTGTTTATGCGCTTCCTGCTGAAGTAGGTCTGTACGAGTCTGCGGCTGAATTTCGGCAAGATTACCATCGCTGGCGGAATCAACAGTGGCAGACTGAGCATCGCGAAATTGAAATGGGCGATCGCTATCAAGCTGTGCTGCAACAGAGAGCACCCAATTTGTCTGCTGCTGAGCGTGAAGACATAGCCACTGAAATGGTGAATCGGTTTCGAGTCAGTTACCAAAAATCTCTGCGCTTGCCCAAAGGGGTCAAAGATATGCTTGATTTTTGGCAAGGACGCGTACACATGGGCGTGGTCTCTAATTTCTACATTCAAAATTGGCCCACTGACTTGCTGGAGAGTTTTGGTTTATGCCATTACTTAGATTTCGTTTTGGATAGTGCCGCCTGCGGATGGCGCAAACCTGGCCACCAGATCTATGAGATTGCCTGCGAGAAAGCAAAAGTGACTCCGGCAGATCGAGGCAGGATTCTGTTTGTTGGCGATCATTTACTGAATGATGTATTGGCTCCCCAACAACTGGGCATGCAAGGACTCTATTTTGATCGGTCTCAAGAGCGACCCTCGTCCACCTCGCCTTCACCAGGGGTGAGTTCAATCACAGACTGGGGCCAGTTTCGGACAGATTTCTAATCAGAATTCTACCGATATATCACTTGTTCACTGCTCAGCTCTGGGCGGAGTGGTTTGATTCAAATACCCTCAGATTCAATCTCTAAGCCATTGTGATAGTCTATCTGGATTGACGTATGCCAGGGACAAACGGTGAAAAAATTGCGGGTCGGTTTAGTTTTTGGAGGGTGCTCGGGAGAGCATGAAGTATCGATCACCTCAGCCAAAGCGATTCAAGGCGCACTCCATACTGCCCCCAATCTTGATCAATATGAAGTTGTTCCGTTTTACATCCACAAAAATGGTTGCTGGCAATCGGGTCCGGTTGCGACTAAAGCGCTAGAGATGGTCCAACCCCAAAATTTTGCAGGGGAAATTAATCGTTGGCAATTTCCAGAGAATACAAGCACAATCGATGTTTGGTTTCCGATTCTGCACGGTCCCAATGGCGAAGATGGTACCCTCCAAGGTCTATTGCAGCTGATGCAAGTCCCTTATGTTGGCTCAGGGGTGTTGGGTTCATCTGCCGGGATGGACAAGATTGCTATGAAGATTGTGTTTGAGGCGGCAGGCTTAGCACAAGTGAAGTATGTGCCTGTCACCAGAGCCCAAATTTGGTCTGATGCTTGTGTGTTTACTCAGTTGTGCGATCGCATTGAGTCAGAGATTGGCTATCCAAACTTCGTCAAGCCTGCGAACCTTGGATCTTCGGTTGGTATTTCTAAAGTCAGAACCCGATCTGAGCTGGAAGCCGCGTTAGACAGTGCTGCCAGTTTTGATCGCCGTATTGTTGTGGAAGCAGGTGTCGTGGCTCGGGAGGTAGAATGTGCTGTCCTAGGGAATAGCCAACCTCGGGCTTCGGTTGTGGGAGAAATCAGCTTTGATAGTGATTTCTATGACTATGAGACCAAATATACGGAAGGACGAGCCAGCCTGCAAATCCCCGCGCCGTTGCCAAAAGAAATTACCCAGAAAATTCAGGAGATGGCGATCTCAGCATTTATTGCTGTGGATGCAGCGGGTTTATCGCGGGTTGATTTCTTTTATGTAGAGTCTACCGGAGAAGTCTTTATCAATGAAATCAATACTTTACCTGGATTTACAGCCACCAGCATGTATCCCCAACTGTGGGGAGCATCAGGTGTAAGTTTCCCGGATTTAGTAGACCGTCTGATTCAACTGGCCGTGGAGTACCATGCAGTTTCCGAATAAGCTTCATAGACAAACCGACCTATCCTAATGATTTGTAGACTATAAACATACATATCTACACCCCTTCCATCTGTTGCCATGGTTCAAGCACCTGCTAAGCCCATCCCTCTTGAAGTTTTCCTGACTCTGCCAGAAACGCAGCCTGCCAGCGAGTATATTAACGGACATGTTATTCAAAAGCCCATGCCGCAAGGAAAACACAGCACGATTCAACGGGACTTGACTATGGCTGTAGAAATGGTGCTGAAGCCGCAGAGAAAAGGGCGGGTTTTTCCTGAATTGCGCTGTACTTTCGGTGGACGTTCTATCGTTCTAGATATTGCGATTTTCACCTGGGAGCAAATCCCCAGAGATGAAGATGGCTCAATTGCCAACCAGTTTTCTCATTCTCCTGACTGGATTGTAGAGATTTTATCACCAGACCAAAGCCAAACGAAAGTCACAAAGAAAATTCTATTTTGTCTCCAACATGGCACGCAAATCGGTTGGCTCATTGATCCAGCAGAACAAACAGTTTTTGTGTATGCCTCTGGACAAACCTTGCAGGTGTTTGATATGGAAGCCCCTATCCCCTTACCTGTCCCTAACTTTGCATCAGATGTGCACTTAACAGTGCAAGATATTGTGAACTGGCTACTTGTTTAGCAACACTCCATCACAAATTTCTGACACTGTTTCCCAGGTGCCTTGCGGATCGAAGAAACGAGCTGCATAGTTGTGGCTCAGTAGCTCCTCACTTAAGACCCAATCGTACTTTTCACTACGCTTATTGCGAACCACGTCAGCTAGGCGTAAAGGGTTTGCAGGTCCCAAATTTACAAGAGATTGCAGATAGGGCATCAGTTCATCGGGGTCAACCCCTTTGACTTTGATCGCCAATCCATCTTGGCTAGCCTTGAGACCACTATCTAGAAGCAGCATGTGTAACGTGTTCATGATCAAACTGCCTCGCCACGGGAACAGCAGCACTTGTTCATCCTCTCCGACAATATATTCCTGATCAAGGCCACAGTCAGTGAAACTTTGTCGAGCTTCAGCCAACAGCTTTTTGGCAGTTTCATCCAAGTAAACCGGGATATCCGCTGAACAATAAATGTCGCGCATGGTTTGCCGCACCCGATCATGGACAAAAGCGCTACTACCCCCAAAAGCGGGGGCTTGTCCCTCCCCTGCCGATGGCGTCACCATCACTATCTGCTTCTCTTCATCCACCGCCTGCACCTCCCAGCGACGACCCGCAAACAGCAAGATCATTTCTTCCACAATAGGCATCGCGGTGGGTAACGTGCCTAAAAATCGATCTGGGGTGCTGATCCGATATTCTTCCGTTGTGGAAAAGGCAGTGTAAAACGTGTAGTGATTGACCAGGCGCTCCCCTTTGAGTCCTAGCAGTAGCAACCCATCCTGGCTTTGCTGGATCAGATCGGCTTCGCCTAGACATCGGAGCAACTTGATAAACAAGCCTTGATCTATTTCTTGGAAGGGTCCCTGTTCGCAAAAAACATGATAAGCCCGATCAGCGTGAATGCCGCTCTGTTGAGAAATTCTGGAGAGGAGCTGTTGGATGAGGGTAGACAGGTGTAGACGACCGACAATGGGGGGTTCGTACCAACCCTCCAGCAGCAAATTGATAATGGCAATGGCCTGCACTAAATCGGGATATAGGGCTTGTTCAGGTGAGGTGTAGGCATCCAGTTGCGGAACCGAAACATACACTCGCATGATTGCTGGATCGCCAGGACGACGACCGGAACGTCCCAAGCGTTGACGGGTGCTAGCGACAGAACTGGGAGGACCGATCTGGGCAATGGATTGCACCGCACCCACATCAATCCCCATCTCTAGCGTCATGGTGCAAATAACGTTGACGGGGTGATCTCGTTTGAGGGCAGACTCAGCTTCAGCCCGTAATTCCTTCGATAAACTGCCATGATGGGGCATAAATTCGTTGGGCACCCGATACTCTGCTGACAAATTCCGTAAAATATCGGCATAGCGTTCGACCTGGCGCCGACTGTTAATGAAAATCAGGTTCTTCTCCCCTCGCAGAGTTTGGAACAGATGCTGGGAAATTTCTAAAGTATCCGGTGGGGGAATGGTTTCGTCTGCAGTCTCATCGGGGTCAGGTGTGGAAGTTGAGCGATAGGCTCGCAATTGCAGTTTGAGTTCATCCCCTTTGGCAAAAGACTGTACGAGTTGAACCCGGTCTTGATCACCAGGGCGTAGAAACTCAGCGGCCAGGGACATATCCCCCAGAGTGGCACTCAGACCTACGCGAGGAATGGGGCGTCCCACTACTAGCTCAACTCGCTGCATAAGAGATTGCAACTGTCGCCCCCGCTCGATACTGATGAAGGAGTGCATCTCATCAATGACGATGTAGGACAATGCCGAAAACAATCGGGCCAGTTGCTGTCCTCGTAACACAAACAGTGCTTCTAAAGATTCCGGTGTAATCAGCAATACTCCCGATGGCTGCTTGAGCAAACGTTGCTTAGGGCCAGACCCAATATCACCATGCCACGGACAAACGGGAATATTTAGACAATCCCCTAGCGCTGATAGTCGTCGATGCTGATCATTAATCAGAGCTTTGAGGGGACCCAGACCTATGACTTGAATCCCTATTGCAGACTGATCAACGAGTTGAGAAAAGATAGGTAAAAAAGCGGCTTCCGTTTTGCCTTGGGCTGTAGCGGCGGTAATGATCACATCCTTATCCCCCGCTAGGATAGGTGGAATTGCGAGTTCCTGAATTTCCCGTAAGCAAGGCCACTGCTGAGCGGCAATCCACTGTTGAACTCGGGGATGGAGGTGATGAAAGTTAGAAGAAGATGAGGCAGTCACAAAACGGGCCCGGCAATAGTATTCGGTATGAGCTTAGTCGATCGCGGGTAATGTGAAAAAGAAGGTGGTACCTTCGCCCAGGTTGGATGTGAAATTAATGTGGCCGCCATAGCTTTCCACAATTTTGCGACAAATCGAAAGACCAATCCCTGTTCCTGGATACTGATCACGAGAGTGCTGACGGGCAAACATGGTGAAGACACGATCATGAAATTCGGGTGCGATACCAATTCCCGTATCGCTCACTGATATTCGCCATTTCAGATCTTGCCGTTGAGCGGCTACTTGAATATGTGGGGGTTGTTCACCATGAAATTTCAAGGCATTGCTAATCAGATTTTGCAGAAGTTGAACGATTTCGACTTTCCCTGCTTTCACCGTTGGCAATTCATCGTAGATAATCCATCCCTTGTCTTGCTCCATTAACAGACTGTGATCATCCGCAATTTGTTGAACCACTGCATTGAGATCGACAGGTTCAGAAGACTTTACCTGGCGGCCAATTCGCGAATATTCTAAAATTGATTGCACCAAAACATCCATTCGTTCTGCCCCATTGATGATGTACTTAAAATGCCTAAGGGCAGTGTCATCTAGTTGGGCTGAATAGTCTTCTAACAATAATTCTGCAAAGGTTCTGATTTTACGCAAGGGTTCTCGCAGATCGTGGGAGGCTATATAGGCAAATTCTTCTAGGTCTCGATTGGATTGTTGCAGCTCGATAACGGCCTCTTCCAGAGCTTTTTGGTTGTCTTCCAACTCAGTAATATCTAGACCACAACCAATCATCCCTGCAAATTGATCAGAAATATATCGTGGCATTCCCGTATTCAAGATCCATCGATAGCGTCCAGAGCGATCGCGGCGACGACATTTCGATTGCAGAGAAGTTTGGGTAGCTAAGCAAGTCTGAAGCTGGTCAACGAACCCGTCCTTGTCATCGGGGTGCATAGTGGCTAACCACCCCTGATTCATCTCTTGTTCGAGAGATCGCCCAGTAAAGGTCTGCCAGGTTTGATTGACATAAGTACAGTATTGCTCGACATCGCAAAGCCAAATGAGAGCAGGTAAAGAGTCTGCTAGAGAATGGAAACGCGACTCACTTTCTAGCAACAGTGCATTAGCACATACGAGGGCATCAATATTGTGGGTGACATTTTTCTGTAATTGGTCATTAGCTTGATCTAAAGAGTCGGCGACTTCTTTAAAGGCAGTTATATCAAGGCAGGAACCCACATATCCAGCAAACTCACCATTAGTTAAATAACGAGGTCGCCCAGAATCGAGTAACCAGCGGTACTCTCCCTGATGATCTTGCAGCCGATATTCGATTTGCACTGATTGACGTTGCTCAAAAGCTTGGGTGAAAGCTGCCAGACAAACTTGAACATCTTCAGGATGGATGCCGATTGTCCATCCCTCCTCTACTTCTTGCAACAGCGCTTTGCCCCTAAATTTCAGCCATTCAGTATTAAAGTAGGTGCGGTGATTTTGGTCATTTGCAATCCAGAGCAAGGCCGGCGAACTATCGGCCATCTCTTGCAACCGTTGCTCGCGTTCAATGAGCTTGATTTCTGCTTGTTTACGCTCATTAATGTCCTGTACAAAACAGTAATGTCCAAGGAATTCACCCCGTTCGTTCTGGTTCACCACTAGGGTCAGTTGTTGGTAGCGTACTCCCCCTTGCTTACTGATCCCTCTAACTTCCAGAACGCTTTTACCTGTATTCAACATGATCTGGTAGGCCGATTCTATTTGGGGAATATCACCAGCAAAGATAGTGGTTTGCCAGGATAATCCCACTAATTCCACTGGGGTATATCCATAGCATTGCGCATAGGTATTGTTGACTTCTAGATAGCATCCTGCCGAGTCTAAAACTGCAATGTTTTCTATCGCCTTTTGTAGAGCCGTGTAAGTACGCCGTAATGTTTGATCTGATATTGCTAATTTTGTAGGCTGGGACACATCCTCAGATTGCCGTTGCTCAGTTGACTGGATCCAGTCTTCGATGCTCGGGGAACTAACAACCCCCATTAGGCAGCAACGATCTAAGATGGGCACATATTTTCTCCCCGTGGCTTGGATCAGGGGAATAGCTGTCTCTAAGGTATCTATCTCTGAGACCTGCAAGCTTTGGACAGGATATGTCATTGCATCTGCTATCAAGGTATTAGCAAAGTCAATGTTCTCCGCCGTTAACCGCACAATATCTCTATCGGTCACAATGCCTTTGATCTCGCCTGTATTGATGACTAAAACATAGCCATATCGTCGTATTTTCGCTTTGGTAGCAGGCTTAGAGTGCTCTTTCCACCGAGGCGCTGTATCGGTATGGAGCATCTGCACAACATCTAGTAATGTTGTTGTAGGTGATACCACTGGTGGATGGTAGTCAATGATGCAATCAATAGCTAGAGCTGCTGACATCTATAGCTCAGTTTTTTAAAACTAGGTATATAGAATCCGTGCTGGGCACAATCAGGAGACCTTCACTCTTACAAAGGTTTCGGCAACTTAGCAACTTTGGCCCAATACGCGCTAATACTAGTCATCGTGGTGATGTATTGCGCTAGGCTAGCAGGCTTTTGGATAAAGCAGTTCGCTCCTAAGGCATAGGCTTTCTCTACGTCTCCATCAGCATCTGAAGTTGTAAAGATAATGACAGGAATCATTTTTAAGGTATTGTTGCCCTTAATAGCTTCCAGGATTTTTAATCCATGAACACCGGGGAGATTTAAGTCCAGCAAAATCAGATTTGGATGACGCTTCTGCTGATATTTTCCTTCTTGCAATAGGTAGGACATCGCACTGCTGCCGTCCATAACCCAGTCCAAATCAATATCCGTTTGGGAACGTTTGACACCATTTTGGGTCAATTCAATGTCGCCTAGGTCATCTTCGATCAGTAGCATTCTCATATGCATCCAATCCTAGCTTACAGCTCAAAAAAGCAATAGATGCCAATGCCGGGTATCTACCTCAAGTAACAGATCACTTAAAGTTTACAGACAATGCCTAAGGCTTTGGCTAAACGCCGCCACTACAGTATCTCTTTATGAGCAAAATACTTAACAGAAACTTCATAAATTGATAACAAGACACACAGAAATAACATGGTTCGAAAGTATCTTGCATAAAAGTTAGTGCAGCAGCAAGAATCTATACCAAGAAGCATGTTAACTGCGCGACAACGTATTTATACTCATTTTTAGAATCTTTACTGTCTTCACTTTCAAAAATGATTTTTTTGAGGCTAAGATTATGAGTTTGCAAATATGACAGGTCTTTTTATGCATGCCGTAAACACATATTTTTCTTGCAGAGACTTCTATATTTCAAGCGTAATGCTTTTTTGTCGTGCAATAAGATAGTTATTCTTGGTTTTTTGTAAATAAAGAATAATGATGTATCTACTTATTCTGTTGCTACAATCAATTGAAGTGATAGAAATTTATGGCACAATCCACCTATTTTCCTAAAGAAGTATCCCCTCTTTTTTGACTGTAAACCTACGAATTTCGACCAACTCTAGGTAAGTGTTTAGTCTTTTATCTATAAGGTTTTAGTCTCTCTTCTGATGCAGTTGATCCGTAATATTACTGAAAAGATTTTTGTTGTGAATAATTAATTTTTTCAGTATCTTCACTGAAGCGATCGCAAGAATTAAACGGGTATAAGAAAGATACAGCATACATAGTCAGCATCCGCATTTCCGCGGGTTCTTGACCAGTACTAGCTACAGATAAAGAGACTCAATGCTGGGTTGATATGGGGGGATGGAATGATCAAAGCAACAGCCATCAGTTCAATCACGTAAGTTATAGCATTCAGATGAAAACTAGGCTAATGCGGGGGGATTTAATCGTGGATTTTATGGTAGGGAATGGTGCGATTTATAGAGCGAACTGAAGGATGTATAGGGGACAACATTTAGCCAAATGATGATTGCGTTGGCTGCTGGTGAGGCTTATCTAGACCGATTAAAGGGGATTCCAAATTCATGCACGCATTAGGAACACAGATCATTCCAGCCCACAATACAGAAATCTTGATGATCGAAGATGATGCTCAAGATGTTGAAATTGTGACCAGGTTGCTGGGGAAAGAAAAGCAAAACTCAATTTTGCTCAATCACTGCCCAACTCTGCATTTGGGGCTGGATACACTGAAGGAAGAAACCAAGATTGATCTGGTTTTACTAGACTTATCTTTGTCAGATACACAAGGTCTAGATACTTTTCGTAAAGTTCATGAGGCGTTCCCTAATATTCCCCTGATTATTTTGAGTGGGAATAGCGATGAGCGGATTGCTTTGGAAGCGATGCAAGAAGGCGCTCAAGATTTCTTGGTTAAGGGGCGATTCGATAGTGCTGCGCTGTCACGAGCGATTCAATACGCTATGGAGCGCCAACACCAGCGCCTGGAACTAGAATATAAAAATCTCGCATTGAAGGCACTATCTCAACAATTATCGATCGCCAACCATGAGCTGGAACGCTTAGCTGCTGTAGACGGGTTAACGCAAGTCTATAATCGACGCCGATTTGACGAAGTGTTTCTAGCTGAGTGGAATCGTCTACTGCGAGACGAAAAACCTCTGTCCTTGATCATGTGCGATGTAGATAACTTCAAAGCTTACAACGATACTTATGGTCATCAGGCTGGTGATGTATGCCTATCAAAGATTGCGCAAGCGATCGCAAAGACTGCCAAACGTCCCGCTGATTGTGTGGCCCGCTACGGGGGCGAAGAATTTGTGGTTGTGCTACCCAATACAGATTTGGCTGGTGCGACCCATGTAGCAGAAGCAATTCGGCTAGCAGTCCAGCAGCTTAACATCTCCCATTCAACTTCTTCAGTAAAGAATCGAGTGACCATGAGTCTTGGGGTGGCTTCGCAAATTCCAAGTGACGACCTAGCGCCTTCTTTACTTGTCGAAGCTGCAGACCGAGCGGTTTATGCAGCAAAAGAATGTGGCCGCAATCGCATTCAGGTCCATCATGCCGATTGTGCTATCAACCTCCAGTCTCGGCAAACCTTGCAATGGGTGAGACGGTTGCGCAATGCCCTAGAGGATGACCAATTCGAGCTATTTGCTCAACCGATCCAAGCCTTGAATGCAGCCACCTCTGTGCCCCACTTTGAAATTCTGTTGCGTTTATGCGATCAACCGGGCATGGTCTGTTCGCCAGGCATGTTTTTCCCTGTAGCCGAACAATATGATTTTATGCCTCGAATCGATCGCTGGGTGATCAAACATTTGTTTGCTGACTTGAGTGAAATCAATACGCTGATGTTGCAAGAAGCGGTTTTTTTCGTGAACTTGTCGGGCGCAACCTTCAAAAATATGGAAATTGCTCATTTCATTGCCGAACAACTCGCCCGATACAATCTAAAACCCGAACAATTTTGCTTTGAAGTCTCAGAGACTGTCGCTCTCAGTAATCTCGAATCGGCAGCTCAACTCACCCATGCCCTCAAAACGATGGGATGCAAAGTCGCGTTAGATGATTTTGGTAGCGGTCTGTCCTCCTTTACCCATCTCAAAAAAATTCCGGCTGATTTCGTCAAAATTGATGGCTCCTTCGTGAAGGCCATCGTCCAAGATGTGATGTCTAAAGGGGTAGTGGAAGCAATTCATAATATTTCCAAAATCATGGGCTTACAGACGATTGCTGAATATGTAGAATCCCGCGAAATTTTGCAACTGCTCAATGAATTCAAAATTGATTATGCACAAGGCCATTATTTCGCACCCGCTCGACCTTTAGTAGAAACTCTCGCGAACTGGCAACGGACGACTTATACCCAGCACCGTTTGTCCGCCTAAGGTCCATTGTCTGGAGTGGGATCTGCTATTGTCGCTGCCGCAATGTTACTTATTACTTCTTTGGGATACGTATTAGAAAGTAACCGATAGACCATTGCTTTTAGAGTTTTCGCGTCATTAAGATGTTTCTAAACTTTCCAATGAAAGTGAGTCTGCCATGCATACCGGCGAGGCACATCTGCAAACTCTATCCCTTGATCGAACTGCTTCCTTGGAGGAAATTCGGGAAGCTTATCAAGATCTGGTCATGGTCTGGCACCCAGATCGGTTTATGCATAATCCGCGTCTCTATAAAAAAGCTGAAGAAAAACTTAAACAAGTGAATCAGGCTTATACCTACTTAAAAGCCCAGCTACCAAAGTCTGGCCCTGCTCAAACACAGCCAGAATCGCCCCCTCAAGTCTCTAAACCCTCTCCACCTTCTACTACTGCTCGGTCCCAGACAAAACCCTCTACAAGACATCGTCGTCGTGGGATTGCCTGTCCCTGGCTGACTTTCGCGGATGCAGAATACATCTTGAATCATTACCATTTTCAGGCAGTCGTCACCAGAGAGGCTGGACAGCAAACTTATCAAAGTGGTCCATTTGTGTTGGAAACCTGTGACCATCCCACCGCAGTGACGCTCTCAGTGCCCTGCGATTCATTACAGACCTTTGATCGCATCCTGCTCTCGATCCCTTGCAAATCTAAAGGCTGTTTTTGCCAAGATGAGGCAGAGCAACTCCTGCAACTCTTGCAGGTTCAATCCGCTTGAGTGAGTTTGTGGGAAAAATTCTGGGCTGGTTGCCAATCTGCAACATCTAGCATTGCCCCCTCCAAATCGGTCTGAATCAAAATGGGCACAATGTAATCAAGTGCTCCATCATCAGTCAGGATAAATCTGTCTAATCTGCCTGCACACCTGGGAAGTCAGCTCACCGTTCTCCGACTCTGGTCAGGTGACCCACCTTCTTCTCCCAACTATTCTTGCTTGTAACGATTGTGATCAGGGTGTTCGCGTCCATGCACATTTTCTAACGTCTCTACTACGGCAGCCGCAGCAGTCTTAATATCCCGTTCGGCCCCTCCTAGGTACAAGCGGCCAAAGCTACCTACAGAGGTAATTTGCAAAATGTTAATCAAAGCTGCTTTTTCGGCCTCGTTGGCAGCTAGGGAGGCATAGGCCGCCGGGGTAACTTCCATGACGTAGAGAGCTTGACCAGAGAGGAGCATGTTACCGCGTCTAGTGCGATTAATTAATTGGGCATGGTGCGGGTCAATATTACGGATGATTTGGCTAGAAACAACCTGAGGCCGTAACTGTTCACCTTGCTGTACTCCTAAGGCTTCTAGCATTGCCCGACCTGCTGTTTGGGTCTCGGCCTGACTACTCGCATGTACTTCCAGAACCCCATACAGACGTTCTACCATTTGCACGCCTGGACGGACAACGGCTGCTTTCAGGGCTACATCCATGATGCGGTTAATTTCGATACCGGGGGAGATCTCCAACCATAGCGAGGTATCGCCTGGTAAGGGTAAAAAGCCAATAGCAACAGTTCCCATATAGGCTGCATGCTGGGCTTGGAGGCTATCTAGATAGACATAGCTCCGTAGTTCAACACCCAAAATTGAAATCTCCTTTATGTAAAAAATGAGTCCCGACCGAGCGTCAGGGGCGACCAAATCTGCACAAGGTGTTTGACGTAGCCTCCATTGATGTATGAAACCATACAAACGGCAGTTCTAGTTGGTTTTGCACTTTGCTTATTCCTAGATGGCGCCGATAATTTTCTCTAGAGAAGAGATTTTCCCAGCGCTTGGGCGGCCAACCAGGCAGTCGTCCAAGCATTTTGGAAGTTAAATCCGCCTGTAATGCCATCAATATCAATGACTTCACCCGCAAAATATAGTCCAGGGCAAGATCGACTTTCCATTGTTTTGCAGTTGATTTGGGTCAGATCGACGCCACCGCAGGTCACAAACTCATCCTTGAAGACCCCTTTGCCATGAATGGAGAATTGTCCTTGGATCAGCTGTTGTAGAAGGTTGCGGAGATTCTGTTTGGATAGATCAGCCCAGCGTTTGTCCGTCGGGATAGCTGCGGCTGTCAGCAACTTTTGCCACAGCCGTTGAGGCAGGCGCATCGGACAGTAATTTGCGATCGCTCGTTTCGCCACTTCAGTTTTAGCTGTCAAGATTTGCTGGCGCAAATGATCATGGGTTAGATTCGGGAACCAGTTAATCATCAGCTCACCCTGATACTGACTTTGCTGCAAAGCCCGCGCGCCCCAAGCTGACAGCTTTAACACTGCTGGTCCGCTCAGTCCCCAATGGGTAACCAACAAGGGTCCTGTTTGCTCAAAGGTTTCGTCTGCTGCTGATAATCTTAGGGTCACCGGATCGACAGTAATCCCTGCCAATCCTTGCAGACGTGGATCCTTGATTTTGAAAGTGAATAAAGAAGGAACAGGCGGAATTAACGGATGTCCGAGTTGATGGGCAAGGCGGTAGCCCAAGGGGTGACTCCCAGTTGCCAGGAGGAGGCGATCACACTCTACAGATTCTCCAGTTCGTAATTGCACAGAGAAGCTCCCTGAACTGTTTCTAGAAAGGTTAGTCACAGGGACTCTCGTCCGAATTTGAATGCCCAACTGCTTGGCCGTGTGCAGCAGACAGGCAATGATGGTTTCCGAGTCATTTGTTGTCGGAAACATACGGCCATCGGCTTCCGTTTTTAAGCGCACCCCGTGGGCCTGGAACCATTGCACCGTATCTTGAGGCTGAAAGCGAGTAAAAGCGCCCCGTAGGGCTTTGGCACCCCGCGGATAATGGCCCACCAACAAGCCTGGTTCAAAACAGGCATGGGTGACATTACAACGCCCACCCCCAGATATGCGAACTTTTGTCAGCAGTTGGGGGCTGGCCTCCAAAATGGTAATTTGCATTTCAGGGTAGGTTTCGGCACAGGCGATCGCCCCCCAAAAACCAGCCGCACCCCCGCCGATGACGATTAACTTCACAGTACGTCCCTATCCTACGATGCGGACAATCCAGTTACTGAGACTGATTTTGCAAATAGAGATCAATGGCATCCGACGCTAACTCCGTCAGGGTTTTACCTTGGGTGCTGGCCGTTTGCTTCAGACGACCGTAGACGTCTGGCCGCAGATTGACCCGATGTCGGACTCGGGTGCCGGCACTGGCCTGACCCGTTTGGGTGGTGGGATCGTAGGTATGACTAAATTGGCGGAGGGCCTCAAAACCGATGCGATCGCAGAAATCTCCAAAGCTTTCATCTGGGCGACGCTGTTGCTTGAACAACACCAACAGCGGTTCTAGGGTAGACTCTAGCTCCTGAATTGGCATCATTTCTAGGAAGGTCCTAGCCAGTCGAGTTTGATCTGGACTCCCTCCTAGCCAAAGTTGATAGCAATCAGGTCGAATACCGACAAAGCCCAACTCCGCCATATAGGGGCGAGCACAGCCATTTGGACAGCCCGTCATCCGAGTCACAAAATGCTGATCACCCAGCTCCAGCTTGTTGAGGAGTGAACGCACGCGGTCAAGGATACCTGGAATGGCACGCTCTGATTCAGCAATTGCTAGCCCACAGGTGGGCAGCGCCGGACAGGCCATTGCATACCGAACCAAGGGATCAATATCGGCTACATCTTGCACCCCACAGTTTTGCAAGATGCTTTGAATCGCAGCTCGATCAGCAGGTTGAATATCGTACAAGATCAAATTGTGGTTAGCGGTAAGCCGCATGGGCAAGGTATATTGCTGCACAATTTGGCGCAACGCCGATTTTAGCTTCAGGCTGTTATTGTCTAATACTCGGCCATTGGCAATGGAAATCCCTAAAAATAAATGACCATCTCCCTGTTCATGCCATCCCAAATAATCTTGGTACTTAAAGTCGGGTAGCAGTCGACTGGGGGCTAAGGGTTTGCCAAAATACTGTTCAACGACGCTCTGGAATTTCTCAAGGCCCCAATCATGGACAAGATATTTCATCCGAGCATGACGGCGCTGTTGGCGGTCGCCATAGTCTCGCTGGGTGGCCACAATGGCCTTCACCAAGTCGTAGACATCTTCTTTATCGACATAACCTAGGGCATCGGCAACCCGCGCAAAGGTTTCCTCCTTATTGTGAGTGCGACCCATGCCACCGCCCACAAACACGTTAAAGCCTTGGAGCTGGTCTTGGTCATTTAAAATAACGATCAAGCTAATATCCTGTGTATACAGGTCAATTGAGTTGTCGCCAGGAACAGTGACCGCAATCTTAAATTTCCGGGGCATATAATGGTCCCCATAGATCGGCTCTTCTTCGTTGTCTAAATTGGTCCCATTGTGCTGTCGCTGTCGAGCTGCTTTAACATCAGGGTGCTCTTCTGCGGATAAATATTTTTCCCCATCTAGCCAGATTTCGTAGTAGGCACCCGTTTGCGGCGTTAGTAAATCGGCTAGTCGATTCGCATAGTCTTGCGCATAAGTATAGGCAGGACGATGGGTATAAGGGGCAGGAGGAGCCATGACGTTCCGATTCAGGTCTCCGCAAGCTCCCAACGTAGAGCCCAGATTGTGAATAATAGTGGCCATCACGGTTTTCAGATTCTGCTTGAGCACACCATGAATCTGAAAACCTTGCCGGGTGGTGACGCGTAGCGTCTGGTTGCCATAGGTTTCACTCAGCTCGTCCAACGTCAAATAGAGTTGAGCCGGGATAAATCCACCGGGGCTCCGGGTCCGCAGCATGAACTGATAATCTTTTTCTTGCCCTTTAACCCGATGATCACGATTGTCTTGCTGGTAAGATCCATGAAACTTGAGGATTTGAATAGCGTCTTCTGGCAAGTTTTTGGCGTCAGTCTGTAACTCTGTTGTCAACGGGTGACGCAAGTGATGACTTCGCTCCTTGATGCCTTCCAGCTTGGAAAGTTTGGGTGGGGTCGGTTGTTTAGGGAGGGCATTGACCATGAGGGAATTGGCAGTTGATAGCAATGAGTTGATAGCGATGAAAAGAGTTAAGACGCTAACGTTTTTCTTAATCAGAGAATCGTTGTCGTCAAGAAGATAATCCCGGGCAATACTACCGTGTGGTTTTTAATGCCCGGTAAATCGGTCGGAATATCGATCAATTCTCTTTTATCTTATCACTGCTGCCTGGGTCAGATTGCGTTCATTCAATGGTTTGCATCAATATCATCTCTTTGCCAATGCTATTCTCGATTGTTATGCCAAAACTGATGCAGGATTGCCCCCGACTACTGGCTATCACAATTTTGTCCCCATAGGGTTAGAGGGTTGATGAATACTTTCTACATCAGATAACTTCATGTTCTGACATAATCCTGTCAACAGACGGCTGTCGGACTCTCAATTTTAACTTCATCCCCACGGCTTTAGCGCTGAGGATCGTGATAGGGCAAACATTGCCGTGTCCAACACCGATTTAAATGCTCAATCCGATAAAGCTGCCAAAAGCGATTAGGATTCAAAACAAGTTTAATGTCGGGATTGAATAAAGGCTGGTTAAGATATTGCCAGGTTGGGAACCAATTTTGACGGGATTTTGAAATCATGACAATTCAATGTGTGGGTGGTCCAGGCGTGTGATGCAGTAAGGATTCTGTATGGCGAAGCTCCATACACGTCTTTCGTCGTTGAAAGATCTTGATGTTGATAACTTCCATCAAAAAACCAAGAGATTCTGAATGAGATCCCCAAAAGCTATGTCAAATCAAGCTCAAGCAGACGTTGAAGACGATTGCCAAGCGAACATGATTTGGAATAGAAAGCTCGCTGCGTATAGGCTTAGAGTGCCCATATTTCTCGTCAGATAAGTCACGGATTTTTAGTGATTCTCAAAATCTTTACAAACAACTGAGCGATTAGTAGAGTCAAGTGTTCGCTCCGAAGTTTATGATTGTGTCAGGTTCGATGTTTATGATTAATTAACAATTTCAAGGCCATCACGAGTTTTAGGACGCTTGCTCTAAATCACTGTGATATCTGTCCTAGACGTAAACTCTGACAATTTGTAGTGGCAGTCGCCGCAGTCATGTGTTGACGATTTGGCTGATGATGAGGGAGTTGATGAGCAAAATAACGATCTGCGATCCAGATAGGTTTATCTTTGCAGGTGCTTAGGTCTGTATTCAAGAGGAATTAAACGTTTCCATGTCTTTATTTGATTGGTTCGCAAATCGACGAAAATCCCATCCTGTCACAAAGACTCAGCCTGATCGGGAAATCTCAGATGGACTGTGGTCCAAGTGTGAGTCTTGTGGGGCACTGACTTACACGAAGGATTTGCGTGCTAATCAAATGGTTTGCTTGGAATGTGAGCATCACATCCGTATTACCAGTGATCAGCGCATTGAGCAATTGATTGATGCGAATACCTGGACATTGATGGATAATAACCTGGTGGCTTGTGATCCGCTCCAGTTCCGAGATCGCAAAGCCTACTGCGATCGCATTCAAGAGTATCAAGACAAGACAGGACTCCGGGACGCTGTGCAAACGGGAGTTGGAGAGCTGGATGGTTTGCCTTTAGCCCTAGGTGTGATGGACTTCCGGTTTATGGGAGGCAGTATGGGATCTGTTGTCGGCGAAAAATTGACCCGCTTAATTGAACATGCCACCCAAAATCGTTTACCTCTGGTGATTGTTTGTGCATCTGGAGGGGCTCGCATGCAAGAAGGCATGCTCAGCTTAATGCAGATGGCCAAAACCTCGGCTGCGCTAGATCAACATCGGTTTAATCGCTTACTCTACATTCCGGTTTTGACCCATCCGACCACAGGAGGAGTAACTGCCAGTTTTGCGATGCTTGGTGACATGATTTTGGCAGAACCCAAAGCCACGATTGGATTCGCGGGTCGCCGAGTGGTAGAACAAACCCTGCGAGAAAAGCTGCCGGATGATTTTCAAACCTCGGAGTATCTGCTTAGTCACGGATTTATCGATGCGATCGTGCCCAGGCCAGAACTGAAAACGACCTTAGCTCGGCTCATTCGAATTCATGCTCAAATGCCAATGGTGTCTGATGCCTCTACCGCGGCCGTCCCTGTCGCCTCAGCTCCCGTCGAGCAGTTGACCACTAGCTAATGTGTCAAACACTTCTGCTCCAGATCCCAAGGAATGAATAATCCAGATTTGGGAAAGGGACACCTCAATGGCATGATATTAAATGGGTCAACCTTAATAAAATCAGTACGTTAATGATTATGGGGTTTGCAGACCTGTCAATCTCGGAAATAGCAGAGGACTATCATCTCTCTATTGAAGAGGTTTGTAGATTGTGCGATCGTCTGGGCGTTGCTTACAAAGCACCCCAAACCCGTTTAGCCCTGGAGGATGTCAAAGCAATTATTTTAGAAATTTTGGCTCAAAAAGAAGATGCCTAAGCTCAGGTCAACAGCCTACAGCTAGGGTTTTGATTCGACTACAGCCCAAAGCTCTTTTACTGCTTTACTTATATTTTGTCCTCTTCTCTTTGCTGTGTTCTCTATTTCTGTCATAAGCAACTGACGGACTTTTTGATAGGGTACTTAGTTCTGTAGAGTGGATTTAACTGTGTTGAGAACCTGATAATTAAACAAAATTGAAAGGAGAACTATGCTGAAAAGATACATGTTGCTGGCGGTGGCTACAGTATTTTTTGCTTTTCAAGTATTAACCAGTACTGCAACTGCTGCTGAACTAGACGAAGCAACGCGAACAGTTGCTTCGAGTGAGGGCTCGGTTACCCTATCAACCAATCAAGTGCTAGAGGGCCAGCGCTTATTTAACTTTGCCTGTGCTAACTGCCATGTGGGTGGAGATACCAAAACCAATCAGTCCATCAACTTGTCTGCCAATAGTCTGGCGGGTGCGAGCCCTCGCCGTGACACCCTTGATGGCATGGTGGACTATATGAACAATCCCACCACCTATGATGGGTTTGACACAATTGCTGAATTGCATCCCAGTACTCAAAGCACGGATCTCTTTCCTTTAATGAGAAATCTATCCGACGATGATCTCGTTGACATCGCGGGTTATGTTCTCGTCCAGCCAAAAGTGCTTGGTGACCAGTGGGGTGGTGGTAAAGCAACACGTTAGGCCTTTGCCTACTTGTTTTTGACAAGTATGGCTGGCTTTACCTCATCAACGTTCACACTCAAAGCGAGCATCAAATGCTGAAATCGTGGCTTACACGTTGTTTTATTGCTGTTCTATTGATCTGTTGGGGAAGTATTCTTAACAGCCCAGTTGTGCAAGCTGGAGATATTGAAGACTATATTGTTCGATATCTCAAGGTGACGGAACCCGTTCCCATCGCGGTAAATGCCAATGGAGAGACTCAGTTATTTTCTCCTGAGGAATTATCGGATGGACAGCGGTTGTTCGAGGACAACTGTAAAAACTGTCATGTGGGTGGAGCAACCTTGCCCAATCCCGTGCAGTCTTTGTCTTTGAAAAACTTGCGAGGGGCTACGCCTCCTCGGGATAACGTTGCCAGTCTGATCGATTTTCAACGTGAACCAACCGTCTATGATGGGAGCGATATCAGTTTTTGGTGCCGCCGAGTGCCTGATACTTGGTTGCCAGATCCAGAACTAGCAAACTTAGAGGCATTTATTCTAAGAGCGGCTGAAGTGGCGAAAGGCTGGGGAAGTGAGAATGTTGCTGATGGCATCGACTTTACATAGAGTATTTCCCCACAAAATGGTTCGAGCTGCACAGGCGAAGAAGAGTCGCTGCCGATAAGGTGGGCATTCAGAACCAGGACCTCTAACCTAAGGGGGGTTCTAAAGTTGCAGAGACGATCCTAAAATAAGAATGCGAGTAATCGTATTTGCTATAACTAAGCACCTTATATCGTCATGTTTGGTGCCAGTTAATTAAGTTTGACAGTTGCGCTGTCAATATGAATTGAGAGGAGAAACACGTTGAAAAAACTTCTATCTGTTGTACTAACTGCACTTGCTGTGCTCACTTTTGCTATTAGCAGCCCTGTACTGGCCGCCGATGCGGGCGCTGGTGCAGGTGTCTTTAATGCCAACTGTGCAGCTTGCCATGCAGGGGGCAATAACGTTGTCCAGGCTGATAAGACCTTAAAGTCAGATGCTTTGTCAGCTAATGGCATGGACTCAGCAGACGCCATCATTAGTCAAGTCAAAAATGGTAAAGGGGGCATGCCCGCATTTGGTGCTAGCCTGTCTGACGCCGATATTGAGAACGTGGCTGCTTACGTTCTAGATCACGCTGACAAGTGGTAAATCTTTAGAAAACTTGCTTTTGATTAGTTTTCCCCCCTTTCCTATTGGAAAGGGGGTTTTGCATTTTTTGCCCGTCAGCAATGTCAGTCTTATTTGTGTCATCTTAAATTTAATGACTGCTTTGCCCCAACGAGATCTCTTATGCGTCAACCCCGTCCATCCCAACTGTGGTCCTTTGGTTTAGGCATTCTCTTATTATGTGCCATACCTGTAGTTAGTTGGCAGGTGATCACTGCTGCAACTGCTATTAGTGGTGAGCAAAAGACTCTGTTGGATCAATTAGCCGCAGCCCAAGTGGTGTATTTAGGTGAAACCCACGACAGCTTGGCGGATCACAAAGCCCAGTTGACTATTGTTCGAGAGCTACATCGACGGCAGCCCCAACTGGCGATCGCAATGGAAATGTTTCAGCGCCCCTTCCAAGCCCCCATCGATCGTTATCTTGCCGGGGAAATCACTGAAGCTCAGCTCCAGAAAGAAACTGAATACAAGCAACGTTGGGGATTTGACTGGGAATTCTATGCGCCAGTGCTGAGATTTGCCAAGCAGCACCAACTTCCGGTTATTGCTCTCAATACACCCACTGAGGTCACCAAAAAAGTGAGCCGCAGCGGTTTCGATCAGCTAACAGATGCAGATCAAACCTTCATTCCGCCCCCAGCAGAGATCGATGTTAGCAATCAAGCGTATCGCCAAAAGCTAAAGAATATTTTTGCCCAGTTTCATGCCGGACATAGCTCAGCAGAAAGCTTGGATCGTTTTTTTGCAGCTCAAGTCCTGTGGGATGAAACGATGGCTGACAAGATTGCTCAAACTGTGCGGGAGCAGCCTGACCAATTAGTGGTTGCCCTGGCAGGGAAAGGCCATATTGAGCAGGGCTATGGCATTCCTGATCGGGTGGCGCGCCGCCTCAAAGCTGATCCAAGTTTGAGAAAGCCCTTTCAACACTATTCTGTCTATTTGAATCCTGAAGAGAACGTTCGCAAGATCACTAGTCCACCCGCTGCCGACTTTTTCTGGACCCATCCCTAATCTTTGTTGAGTGCTCTTATCTCCAAAAGGAAAACCTATGGCAGAAGATAATCAAAAGCCTATAGCCCTAGTAACGGGTGCCAATCGAGGTCTGGGATTCGAGGTTTGTCGGCAGTTGGCAAACCAGGGTATGACCGTGATGCTGACGGCACGCGATCGTCAAAAGGGAGAACAGGCCACTCAGAAATTACTACAGGAAGGGCTACAGGTTATTTTTAAACCCTTAGATGTTGCCGATGATCAGAGTGTTAGCCACCTAGCCCAACAACTTCAAGCAGAATTGGGACACATCGATATTTTGATCAATAACGCTGGCACCAACTTCGATTTTCAGCAGCAAACACTAGCGGCTGATTTGAACGATGTTCAACGCACTCTGAACACGAATTTGTTTGGGGCTTGGCGCATGACCCAAGCCTTTTTGCCTTTGCTAAAAAACAGTCAACATGGTCGGATTGTCAATGTTTCGAGTGGGGCTGGCTCGTTTACAGGTCCTCGGGGGTTGCTGGAACAGAGCGGTGGATTACCCGCTTATTCGGTGTCCAAGACGGCGTTGAATGCTTTGACGGTGAAACTGAGTCGATCACTGCAAGAGACTGGTATTTTGGTCAATGCCGTCTGCCCCAATTTTACGGCTACTTACCCAGGTACAGAAGAGATGGGGGCTCGGCCTGTTCCCGAAGGAGCCGCAGGCATTGTCTGGGCAGCAATGTTGCCGGATGACGGCCCTACGGGAGGGTTTTTCCGGGATAGCCAACCTTTACCTTGGTAGATCAATCAAGTGGTAAAGCAAGGCAAATTTGAAGCGCTACTTCATCTGTATGCTCGCTCGCATGGCTGTTTTACCCAGCCGTGGCCAAAGACTCTAGAAAAGGATAGTCTGTATAGCCCTGGGCACCATCGCTATAGAAGGTAGAAGGATCCGGTTTATTCAAGGGTGCCTGCTGGTCAAACCGTTCCGGTAGATCAGGATTAGCAATAAATGGTACACCAAAAGCAATGAGATCAGCTTCGTGATTTGCGATCGCATCCCCCCCACTGGCCGCATCATAGCCACCATTGATCATCAGTGGCCCGTTAAACGCTTCTCGTAGATAAGGACTGACCCGCTCTCCTTCTACTGCCAGCATATGTCCTGGTAATGCTTCTAGGATATGAAGATAAGCCAGTTGATAAGAATCGAGGGCTTGGGTGACATAGCTGAAGGTCGCGATTGGATCACTGTCTTGCATGTCATTAAAAGCATTGGTTGGGGATAGACGCACACCCACATGGTCTGGGCTCCAAGCATCAACAACGGCCTCTGTGACTTCCAGCAAGAACCGAGTTCGATTTTGAATAGTTCCCCCGTAAGCATCCTGACGCTGGTTACTGCCATCCCTCAAAAACTGATCAATCAGATAGCCGTTGGCTGCATGGATCTCGACACCGTCAAACCCTGCCTGTTGGGCATTGCGGGTGGCCTGAGCATAGTCCCGAACAATGCCTGGAATTTCTTCGATGGTGACGGCCCGTGGGGTTTCAAATGGTTTCTTCCCCTGGGGCGTATGGATCTCGCCTGCTGGCTTAATCGCTGATGCCGAGATGGGTAGTACGCCTCCCGGCTGGAAATCAGGATGAGAGGCCCGTCCGGTATGCCAGAGTTGCAGCACGATTTTGCCACCTTGTTCATGGACCCGATCTGTAATGCTTTGCCATCCTTGGATTTGCGCTTCAGTATAGATCCCTGGGGTTTCGGCCCAGCCTGCGGCTTGCTCAGAGATTTGGGTCGCTTCTGTAATAATCAACCCCGCACTGGTTCGCTGTTGATAATACTCAGCCATTAAGATATTGGGAATCCGATCCACACCAGCACGGCCTCGGGTTAAGGGAGCCATCACGATCCGGTTGCGTAATTCCATTGCACCCAGGCGAACGGCTTGAAACAAGGGTGAGTTAGACATAAGAAATCTCCCTGGCGATTGAGTAAGAATGGGATGGAGCAAAAAATCTGAAGCAAACTGCCTGTGATGGCAGTAGAGGATTACAGATCAGACGAGGCGCGCCCCGCCTGATCTGCTGTCAGAATTGGAGGTTGAGCTGTGGCGTCAGCCTTATAGATGTTTATCTAAGGCAGTGACCAGTGTTGATTTGGGAGAGGCTCCTACCAGGATTTCAACCTGTTGACCTTCCTTGAAGACCATTAGAGTTGGAATGCTGCGAATGCCGTACTGGCTAGCAATCTCGCTGCTGTCATCAACATTGAATTTGACGACCTTAACTTGATCGCTATATTGCGATGCAATGTCCTCAACAATGGGGCTGACCACCCGGCATGGACCGCACCAAGGTGCCCAAAAATCTACGAGTACGGGTAGATGGCTGTCGAGGACTTCTTGACTAAAGGTGGTGTCGTTGATTGCAGTAATAGAAGACATAAAGCGCCCTCCTTTATATTGTTCTTTAGTTCGAGAAAATCGAACAATTAAAATATAGATCATCCCATGGCATAATGCAACTATGAAAATCTTGTTTCATCCTGAGCCGCAACAAATCTCCTTGGCAGGCGTGTTGTATGCCTTGGGAGACCCGGTGCGGTTAGATATTGTGTGTCAGTTAGCAATGGCAGGGGAACTGACCTGTAATGCCTTTGACTGCGAGATTGCTAAATCTACTCTTTCGCATCATTTCAAGGTTTTAAGGGAGTCGGGGGTGATCTATTCCCGCAAAGAAGGGACTCAGCATCTGAACTCTCTGCGGCGAGAAGAACTGGATCAACTATTCCCTGGTTTATTGGCATCTGTCTTAGGTAACCTGAGTTCGGGTTAAGCCGCAGGCAGTAAATACTCATCAATAGAGAGGGAAGGTTTCTTCGGTTGATGACAATAAGCAATCAAGCCGCAGACCACATTGACCAAGAAGTTCACCGGACTGCGATGCCTGGAGTGCTCAATTTGCGAGATATTTTTGAACTGGTCAATAATCGTTTCCATGATAGAGCGTTTGCGGGTCAGTATTTTATCCATGAGAGGCATCAGTCGATTCTTCATATTCTTTCGAGGGGGGACGATTAACTGAATACCCATTTGGCTCAGTAAGCGTTCAAACAACGATTGAGAGACATAGCTACGATCTGCAATCACCTTGCCAAATAGATTCTTCAAAAGATTAGGAACAGGGACCCGGTCATCAGTATTACCTGGCGTCAGGGCCATATTGAGCAATTCACCTTGATCATTGACAACGACATGCAACTTAAAGCCATAGAACCACCCGACAGATGTTTTTCCCCGAGCGGCCATATCCTTGAAAACCCGATGTCGAGGAATCCGACGGTTATGACACACCGCAATCTTCGTCGCATCCATCATTGACACTCCCGTACATGGGCCAAAGCAACTGTGCAGATACACACTCAATGGAATGAGGGTTGAAGGTATCCACTCCACAAACCGTTGATAACTCAACAGATGAGGAAATGCTGCTGACCAGTGTTGAGTAAACGTTTGGAGATAATAGGCTTTGAAGTTGCGATGGTGAGACTGGTGAAAGGCAATCAGTATCGTCATCCGTTCGCTTAAACTCAGGCGAGGCTGGCGTTGACGATGTTTAGTGCCATCGCTAAGCAATTGTTGGGTCCATAACGGCTCAAAGACTTGGCAAAAATCATCTACAGAGCAAAAAAGAGCTTCTAAACTATGCATAGGACTAACCTGTATTGAAAGGACTGCTTATCTTTCAGCTTACGGTTAGTCCTTTCTTATCCCGAACTCAGGTTTTAATAGCTATTTTTACTGTTATTCGAAAAGTTATACATGCTGTCATGTGTTTTTGGACATGAAAACAAATATCAGTTTGCCAATATTGATATAGACAATCAATCACTCTTAATTTTCTAAGGCTTAGCTCTTATTTTCCGTAGTCCAGCTTTTCCTTAACAAAACTCGTAATCAACAGAAATCTATGAACGCTAACTCAAGACTTGAGAGCATATCACCTGGCAACTCAGTATTTGTACTCATTCTCAAAACACTCAGTAGTCTCGCTTTTAGATATTAAGTTTCAGTATCTAAATTTGATGTATCTGTTACGTCTACGTGCTGCCAACGGTATTTAGCTCGTAAACGAGTCATACGGAAAATACTGAGATATGTAGTGTTTTACCGCTATATCAATATCAGAATTAGAGTTTTTACTGAGGGCATTCAGGATTACTAGTAGATACACTAAATATAGGAAATTTCATTATTTTTACTACCTCATACTTTTCTCACGAGCTATAAACTCATCATTAATTGATCTTCTGTCCTATCCCAAAATAACCATGCACGAAGTCACAGCATATCAATAGTAATACTAACTAAGCTTTTAGACTAATTGCACTTTTTAGATCTAACGGAAATCTTCTAAAAAAGTTTACTTGTGATAGTTCATTTCGTAATCTTCAGTCTAAATAAATAACGACAGATGAAGAACAGAGGTTGATTCTTTTTAGGATCAGCCACTGTTTCATACACATTAATGACTTCGATTCCTTCTTGATACTTGACGATAAGTAAAGACAGCTATGAACTCTATCTCTTCAATTAACAATCTTTTGTTTGACACAGAAGAAGACTGGAGTACTAAAAAATCGCTAAAGAATTCTCAAATTCAACGCCTTGGGGGATATCAGGATTACCATATTTCTTTTGGCAGAGAAGAATATATAGAAAAAGAAAATGTTATAGAGAATAGTCTGCCTCAGAAAAAACCACTATTCCAGAAAGAAAAACTCTCAGTCGTTCAAATCAATTCTCTTACAGAAAAAACTGGATTAAATAATGAATTTGGAATGGATAGATTCGGAATAGTTCGGCCTATTCTTGAGGTTAATATTAACTCACTAGATTCAAATTCAACCAAACCTATACTAGAAGCTATCACTTCTACCTCAGACATAAATGAACTAGAACACCATGAGCATGACGAGCACCATGAGCACGACGAGCACCATGAGCATGACGAGCACCATGAGCACCATGAGCATGACGAGCATGGCCTAGAATCTGATTTCCCTATATATAATGCAGCAGCAAATACTACGGTAGCTAACGATTTTCTGCTGTCTTCGACGTTAGCTTTAAATCAAACATTTAAGTTACATAGTAATCCCAGTGCTAAACACACCATTTATCTTGACTTTACAGGACATACAACTTCGAGAACCTGGTGGAATAATGGTGGTACTATCCAATCCTCAGCTTATGACCGAGATGGGAACAAAGCATCCTTCAGTCGGGGTGAACAGTTAGAAATCCAATCTATTTGGCAGCAGGTCGCTGAAGATTTTGCACCCTTCAATATCAATGTTACGACTCAAGACCCTGGTGTTGAGGCTCTGCGGAAAACCAGTAGCAGCGATCGCCACTGGGGAGTGCGGGTCTTATTTACAGACAATGTGAATGATTTAGATGGCACCCCTATTGCAGCAGGTGCTGGTGGCGTTGCCTACATCGGCAGCTTTAATCGCGATGTGGATCAGCCTATTTTTGTCTTCAATAAAGGTGCAAAAGCTGCTGCAGTCACAGCTAGCCATGAGGTGGGGCATAGCCTATACCTCAATCATGACGGCATTAATGGTCAAACTAATTATCATCCAGGTCATGGTCAGGGGGCGACTAGTTGGGGCACCATTATGGGGGCCCCTTTTCAGGAAAGTCTCACACAGTGGAGCCAAGGAGACTACTATGGTGCGACAAATAAAGAAGATGATCTAAAAATCATAACCACTCGCAATGGCTTCGGTTATCGCTCGGATGATCACGGCAATCGTTTTAGCTCAGCAACGCAGCTAGTGGCTCACCAAGGCCAGGTGGGTGCTTTCGGAATTATTGAAAGAAATACGGACACTGATGTTTTTTCATTCCTGACTGGTACGGGTGCAGTCACGTTTGATATCACACCGGCTTCCCAAGTCTTTACTGCTGATGGACAAGGTGGATTTTCGCAAGAATTTTTAAATGGCAAAGGTGCCAACTTAGATATCTGGGCCGGTTTATACGATGCCAACGGCGTCTTGATCGCTCAAGCTAATCCGAGCAATTCTCTCAGTGCCTCATTAAATTTGACCTTAACTGAAGGCACATATTATTTACAAATTGATGGAGCTGGTTTGGGCAATCCTCTTTCCAGATCTTCTTCGGGCTACAGCGATTATGGCAGTTTGGGACAGTATGCGATTGATGGCAATGTTATTCCTACATCCTCACTCATCGCTATCCCCTATGAAACCGAGAGTTTGTCTCCTCGACCTATTCCTCGCTTATCTTCAAAGCGCTCTCCTAGACGTTCCTGGAAAGCATCAAGAATTTTATCTGGCACCAATAGAAAAGATAAGCTCCGAGGTACTAGGAGACATGACAGATTGTCAGGCCGCAATGGGAGCGACAGACTGTATGGCGGTTCTGGCAACGATACTCTCCTGGGTGGGAGGCACAATGACCGCCTCTATGGACAGACGGGTCGCGATTACCTGCGAGGCGATTCAGGTCACGATAAGCTCTATGGCTCTAGTCACCACGACACGCTGCTGGGCGGTTCTGGCAATGATACTCTCCTGGGTGGAAGGCACAATGACCGCCTCTATGGACAGACAGGGCGCGATTACCTGCGAGGCGATTCAGGTCACGATAAACTCTATGGCTCCAGTCATAACGACACGCTGCTGGGCGGTACTGGTAACGATACTCTCCTGGGTGGAAGGCACAATGATCGCCTTTATGGACAGACGGGTCGCGATTACCTACGAGGCGATGCAGGTCATGATAAACTCTATGGCTCTAAACACGATGACACCTTACATGGCGGTTCTGGCAACGATACTCTCCTAGGTGGAAGGCACAATGACCGCCTCTATGGACAAACTGGCCAGGATCATATCCAGGGGGATACAGGCAATGATCAACTTTACGGCCACGAGGGAAATGATACGCTGTTGGGCGGTTCTGGTAACGATACCCTCCTGGGCGGAGACCACAATGATCGGCTCTATGGGCACGAGGGTAATGATTTGCTCAGTGGGGGAAAAGGCAACGACCTATTAGTGGGTGGGGATGGTTCAGATCGATTTATCTTTACCAGCCTCAATGAAGGAATGGACACTATTGCCGATTTTGAGATAGGACAAGACTTGATACAAATCTCGGCGCGTGGTTTTGGAGATAGTCTCACGCCTGCTGCTAGCTTGACACCTCTAGAGTTGGTGATGGGAACAACTCCTACAGGAGTTACTGCCCAGTTTTTGTACGATCAATCTTCTGGAAGTTTGTACTTTGACCCAGACGGCGTTGAAGGGGTAGATGCAGCTCATATTGCACTTTTCAATGGTCGTCCAACCCTTTCTCACCAAGACTTTGTGGTAACGGCATAACTTCTAGTAGAACTTGAGGTTATGCTCATCGCTCAATACTAAGAAACACAAAGTTATGAGCAGTCGAACCATCAAAATGAAACGGTCATGCTACCCTATTGGCAATTCTCGTTTATTCCGACTCTGGTTGGTTTATAGATACTGTTCGCTACATTAGGTTGCCTGAAGTAATTTGTGTACGTAAAACAACTAGAGCTGTCTCACTTCAAATCCTTTGGTAGTACCACTGCCATTCCTTTGTTGCCAGGGTTTACGGTGGTTAGTGGCCCGAATGGTTCGGGTAAGTCGAATTTGTTGGATGCCTTGTTGTTTGCCTTGGGGCTAGCGGGATCTCGGGGGATGCGAGCAGAGCGGCTGCCGGACTTGGTCAACCATTCGCAAATTAAGCGGGGTCATGCGATCGCAGAAACCAAAGTCACGGTCACCTTTGAATTATCGCCAGCCGAGTTAGAAGAATTGGCTGCAGTCGAAGCGGAGGAAGCAGAGCTGAATCCTGAAGCGGTTGAGCCTGCAACTGAAACGGAATCAACCATTCCACCAAATGAATGGCAAGTCACCCGCAAGCTGCGAGTCACGAAGCAGGGAACCTACACATCCTCCTATGCCATCAACGGCGAGTCTTGTACCCTGACGCAACTGCATGAGCAACTCAATCGCCGCCGGATTTATCCCGAAGGCTATAACGTTGTGTTGCAAGGGGACGTCACTAGCATTATTTCTATGAACTCTCGACAACGTCGAGAAATCATTGATGAGTTGGCGGGAGTGGCCAATTTCGACCGCCGTATCAACCAAGCTAAAGACAAGCTGGATGCAGTCAAGGACCAAGAAGAACGGTCTCGGATTGTGGAGCAAGAACTTAATGATCAGTGTGAGCGGTTGGCCCGCGATCGCATCAAAGCCGAGAAGTATCAAAAACTCCGCACAGAATTGCAATCCAAAGCCACCTGGGAAGGGGTATTGGTATGGCGAGATCTCCAGTCTCAGATCAAAAAGAAACAGCAGCAACTCGAAGCTGAACAAAAAACACAGGCCAAACTGGAAGCGGAATCGACAGCGCTCGTTACCGAACTAGAAGAAATCTCTAAGCAATTAGCAACGCTTAATGCTCAAGTCAAAGCTTTGGGGGAGGAGGAGCATCTATCCTTACAAGCCCAAATGGTCACCCATGATGCCGAACTCAAACAACTGCAACGACAGCTCGGGGAACTGGAGCAGTCTCAAGTCCGTGTTGCTCAGACTATTCAAGATACCCAACAACAACTACAAGGGTTCCAGACAGAGTTGGCTCAGTTGACTGAGCAGCAAAAAACATTAGAAGCAGATGAAGTGCCTCGCTTAACTGCCACACGTGATCAGGCGCAGCAGGCGTTAGAGGCGACTCGGGAACAAGCTCAAGCCATTGCCCAATCGGCTGATGTTTGGGTACAGCAACAATCGCAACTGCACCAACAAGTCAAAACGGTTTTGCAGGCCCTTGAACCACAGCGAGCCGAGCAAGCCCAACTACAAGAGCGAGTCCAGCAATTAGAACGCCAGGGACAATTGCAACAGCAGTCGGTGCAGCAAATTGATCAAGAGCTGTCGGAAACGCAAGCGCAGTTGAAAGTGGCGGAAGTGGAGGTGCTGCAACAGCAAGAACAGGTGCAAGAGTGTGCGGGGGAAATCGCATCTTTAGATCACGATATTAATACGCAGCAAGAAACCCAAAATCGCCTATTGCGGGAGCAGGTAGAAAAGCAACGCCAGCTCGATAAGCTAGAAGCCCAAGAACAGGCTCAGCAAGAAGTCCAAGGTACCCATGCCACCCACATTATTCGCAAAGCTAAGCTAGCAGGGGTTCATGGTTTAGTAGCTCAGCTCGGTCAAGTCGATCAGCACTATCAGACTGCATTGGAGATTGCGGCTGGGGGTCGGTTGAGTTGTCTAGTGGTAGAGGATGACTCGGTAGCCTCTGCCGGCATCGACTTATTGAAGCGTGAACGCGGAGGACGGGCTACCTTCTTGCCCTTAAATAAAATGCGCCCGGCGAGGGAGCTGCCACCTTTAGCTGCCACCGGGGCCATCGACTTTGCAATTGAACTGATCGATTTTGACCCCCTCTATGAAGAGATTTTTGCCTACGTCTTTGGCAATACCGTCGTGTTCAAAACTCTCAGTGATGCCCGCCGCCAGATTGGCAAATACCGGATGGTCACGCTGGATGGGGAACTATTAGAACCCACAGGTGCAATGACTGGAGGGAGCCGCAATCGGCATAATACCTTGCATTTTGGCACCGCCGAAGCCGGAGAATCGGCAGCCATTACCGCCCTAAAACAGCGGTTAACTGAAATTTTGACGCTGTTAAAGCCCATTGAACAAAAGATAGAGCAAGCCCAAGCCAGCTTATCTGAAAAGCATCAAGAGCTGAGTGGTTATCGGCAACAGCATCGCGAAGCCCAACTCAAAACAGAACAGTTGCAAAAAGAACTCAAGGTGCTAGCTGATCGACAAGCCCACCTGGAACAACAACGTCAGACCTATAGCCAAGACCTTAAGAGTGCCCAGGACCGCCTACAGACCCTCCAAGTTGATTTGCCCCAACAGGAAACAGAACTAGAGCAGCTACGAGACTCTTTAGAAGAGCTGGAACAGTCCCAAACCCACGGCGAGTGGAAGACACTACAAAATCAAATTCAAGGCCAAGAGTCAATGTTGGCAGGACGAGAACACGCTCTGCGAGAGGGGCAACAGCAAATTCAAGATCTGAATATCCAGCAGCAGCGGTTACAGGAAAAACTAGAGCAGGGAGAAGGGACATTACAAACTCTGCAGACCCAAACTCAAACGCAGATCACCCAGACAGCAGAAAATCAGGAGCAGCAAAGCCAGATTCAAGCGACGATTGCTGAGTTGCAAGTCAATCTGAGCAAATTGGAAGAGCGTTTGGGCAGCGAGAAACAAGACCGCGATCGCGTCGAAAAACATCTGCAAGAACGTACTGCTGCCCATCAACAATTGCAATGGCAATTACAAAAAACCCAGGAAAAACAGCAAGAGCAACAAGACCTCATTCAGCAACTTCAAGCCCAGATCCAGGCCCAAGCAGCCCAACTACCGGATCCGCTCCCTGAAATCCCGGACGACTTGACCTTAGAGCGATTACGGCAAGAACTGCAAACCTTACAGAAGCGCTTGCAGGCGATGGAACCTGTTAACATGCTGGCGATTGAAGAGTATGAACGCACTCAGGAACGACTTGCAGAATTAACCGACAAACTGACCACGCTGGAATCTGAACGCACCGAATTATTACTTCGGATTGAGAACTTCCGGACGCTGCGCTATCAGTCTTTTCGAGAAGCCTTTGATGCCATTGATGTTAACTTTCAAAGCATCTTCGCCGAACTGTCCGATGGGGATGGTCATTTACAACTGGATAATGCCGAAGATCCTTTTCAAGGGGGGCTAAATCTAGTGGCTCATCCCAAAGGCAAACCTGTACAGCGTTTGGCCTCGATGTCTGGAGGAGAAAAATCTCTGACGGCCCTCAGTTTTATCTTTGCGCTACAGCGCTATCGGCCTTCGCCGTTCTATGCCTTTGACGAAGTCGATATGTTTTTGGATGGGGCCAATGTGGAGCGGTTGTCCAGAATGATTCAAAAGCAAGCCAAACAAGCCCAGTTCATTGTAGTCAGTCTGCGCCGTCCCATGATTGAAGCTTCCAATCGCACCATTGGCGTCACCCAAGCCCGGGGGACCCATACCCAGGTCATTGGCATCAAACTCCAGCCTACCGTTACACCCGTGGAGGCCTGATCGGCCGCGGTTTGTAGCTACAGAAAACTACTATTTGGAGGGGACCGGTTCTATATCTTCTGCAGAGGTCGGTTCTATATCTCGTTCGGTTTTCAACCACTGCGTTTGAGGTTGAATCAAGAAATTCAAATAAATGGGCAATTTCCAAAGAATATAAAATGGAATGCCCAGCAGAGTATATAGCGGTAAATCACGCCGCCCAAATTTCAGCCAAGTCATACCGAGGGCAAGGCCCAGTAGACTACCTTCTAGGCCCAGTAGCAAGGTAGGCGACCAACTGAGAATGCCGACAAGAGTAGCAACTAAAGAGAGGCTAAAGACTAATATCCAAAGAATGACCAGCAAAGATAAAGGCGGGACTGATAAATCTAAGGCTAGCATCACGAGAGCAAAGCGCTGCTGTCGCCAAGCTTGCCATAGCAGCTTCGGAACTTGGGTGGCAATAACCTGCAAATGACCGTGCTCCCAACGCGATCTCTGGCTCTGAGCCGCATGATTTTGCATTAACCGCCCAATCACCTTGCCTGCGGTTGTATAGGTGGTTGTGTGGCCCGCGATCGCCAGATCAATGGTCAATTGCATATCATCTACACAGAGGCTTCCGGCCAAAGAAACATCCTGCAAAACGTCCCAGGGGAAGGCCATTCCCGACCCTGCCAACATACAGGGACAACCCAGTTGAGTGATACCCACTGAACGCACTAAATTCCTTACCTTAATCGCAAATGCCGAGATGCGAGTTGTGAGACTTTTTGGTTCGGCCCATTCCATAAGGTAAGTCGCTTGGATAGGCCGTTGCTGGCGAACCGCTTCGTACACCAACTGAGAGATGGTTCCAGGAGCGACCCAGCAATCTGCATCAATTATAATAATGATCTCTGGTGGATGGGTGTGCAACCTTTGCAGGGCATAGTCTAGGGCATACCCTTTGCCGGGATATTGCGGCTCGTATCGCTCTAAGACAGTTACCCCGCATGAACGGGCAATATCCGCTGTTTGATCGGTACAATTATCGGCAATGACAATGATATTATCGGCAGCCAAAACTTGCGGCATTAGGGAATGAATCGTCAAAAGAATATGATCTGCTTCGTTATGCGCCGGGACCAAAACTCGGAGATGAGGAGGGTGACTCAGCTCATTTGGACTACGAGACGGGGCAGGAGCAGCCAAGCCAGCCAAGCACTCGACCACGAAGACCGTAATGGGAATTAATAGAGCAACAGCAATACTCCAAAAGCAGAAATTGCTGACCAGGATCATCAACCAACTGGCAAACACAGAACAATAGTCCTTGTACTGAAAACTAGGGGATCCTATTCTCAGGAAAGCCCTTCTGTTTAGTCTGCCCCTATTTCTACATTTGCCGACACCCGATTAAACTGGCCGGAAACCTGTTGATATTGATTGGGATTTAGATTCTCTCTAGCAAAGATAATGCTCGTTACTGGCGGGAGCTTATCCGAAAAATATCAAATTCGTCTTCAAGATCCTCTGACTCCAAGTAACCTTCTTCCAAAAATTCTTCATCAGCAGCCTGACTAGATTCCTCACCAGAGAAGTTGGCAACTAGACCCAAAACGGGTAAGCGAGAAGCTTGCAGATCTTTCAAGATTTGAGTGAGATCAGATTGCCGGGTTTTCCCCATGCCCACCACAAGGATGAGGCCATCCGCATTGACCGTTAAAAAGTTAGCGTCAGCATGGCCTTGGAGGTAGGGCGTATCGTAAAGAACTAAATCGAACATACTTTGCAATTGTTCCATCAAATACTTCATCTGATTCGATGCTGATGCTTTGTTAGCACCTATGGTCGCTCGCCCCGCTGTCAACACAGACAAATTTTTTTGATAGGGTACCCGTTGAATCAGTTGATTCGGATCGAGGTTGCGATCCAATACCTCACTCAATCCTTCAAAGTTGGGTAGTCCTAGACGGGAGTGTACTTGCGGAAAAGCAGTATTGGCATCGACCAATAAGACCCGTTGCCCCATTCTGGCAGCCGATTGCGCTAGATATAGAGCAACCGTAGTTTTGCCATCTCGGGACGCGACTGAACTAATCACGAGCGATTGCACAGGAGGTTCTACAGCTAGAAATCGGATTTTTGTATATAAGGCCTCAGAAGCCTGCAAAAAAGCTTGAATTTGATGATTTGCATCGGACACATCACCAAATTCACCACCATTAGGATTCTGATCAATGGCCTCGATTGCTCGATTAAAAGGTAAATTGCCTAATAAGGGCAATTGGGTTTGATCCTGAAGATCATCAATACTAAAAAAGGTATCTCGCTGTTTTTCTCTCAGCAGAGCAGCCCCTAATCCCAACAAAAACCCTCCAATCACGCCTAAGGCAATTTTTTTAGTGCGACTTTGTTCTGGTAAAACTAAATCACCTTCATCATCAGTTCTGAGCTGGGGTTCAGTTGGAATTTGCCAAGGAATTTCGCGTTGGGCTGCCTCTACTTTCAAGGCCTCTCGTTTAAGCAAAAGCTGATTGAGAGTCGTTGTATCAACTTCTAGCTGACGGTTGAGTTGCTCATACTTCCGCTTAACGGCTGGGAATTTACGGAGCTGAGCATCTACAGCGGCAGCGGCTTGGGTTGAGGCCTCGTTCCGTATTTCTAATACTTGGATTTCATTCAGGGTGTCAATCATTTGCTGGCTTAAAGACCGCTGAATAGAATTTTGGAACTGAGGCAATGTCCCTGTGCTGGAGTTCCCCACCTGATTTTGCCCCACTAACTTGCGGGTTTCTTGGCTTAGCAAAGCTTGGAGATTTCTCTGCTGCTCTCGTAAGTCTTGAACAGCGGGGTTGGCCTCGGTGAAGCGAGCGCGTTCTTGTGCCAATTGGGTCTCAACCTGTTTTAGCTGATTCAAGAGCTGCTGATAGCGTGGATCTTCACTCAAAGAAGACGCAGCAATGACTTGCTTCGGCCCTAAACCCAGTTGTTTTCGGAGATTGGTATACAATTTCTGTTGTGCCCGCAGATTCCGTTGCGTTTCTAGACGCTGAGACTCTAGTTCTCTAGCTTGTTTGGCAAGCTCAGCTCCTTCACTATCGAGATCACTAATACGTTCTTGTTGCTGTAACGTTTGTAGTTGACCTTCCAGACTATTAACACGCTGCCTTATTTCTGGAAGCTGCTGTTCGATAAAAGCAACCCCACCCCCAATCCGACTTTTGCGATCTTCAAGACTATATTTAAGGTAGCCATTCGCAAGTTGCTCAAGAATATAAATAATTTTGACTTGATCTTCAGCGGCGTAACTCACCCGAATCAGCTTTGTTTTATCAAACTCTTCCTGACCAATTCGCTCTACCTTCATATCCTTGAGCAGTTCGTTATAGCTAACCGGATATTTAGATTCGATTTGTTTGAGGATATCCGCCAAAACCTTGGGGCTGCGGAGGACTCGGATCAGGGTTGAGTAATCTAGGCCTTCATCGCTAGGAAGTTTGCCATCGCGGGATAGTACAGATGGATCAGTTAATTTCCCCGTTGCCGTCACAGGTTCAACCAAAAGTTGAAATTCACCTTCGTAGGTCAGAGGACGGCTAAGAACGATATAGGCGATTAACCCAGCGACTAGCACATTGATCCCACCAATTAGTAAGATATTACGCCGAATCAATCGCCATAAAGGACGAACACTGAGCCCTTGCTTGCCAGAGGTGCGGGGGGGGGCTGGGCTTCCTAGAGGCATATACTCTGATCGCTCATACGTCTGCATCAGAGATAAAGATTGTTCATCTAGTTCAGATTTCATTTTGACCTCATAGTGTAGAAGGCTCAGCACCTCACATACATCAAAATACTAAATTTCAGACTTTTTCGGGAACGCAATCAGGATTATTTCGCTGACTCCTAAAAAATCGGTCCTCAGCACTGGCTGTAAATTGACGCTCAAGATCACCCATCATCTCTCGCTATTTGTCTTAGGATACCCACACAGCTTCGAAAGAATGAAACTGCCAAGAGTGAAGAGAAGTTGTTGCTCATTATGTTCATTTTTCGCCAGCCACGCAAATCTGAACCATTGGGAAACTATGTATTTTTTAAGCAGATCCATAAGTTAAGGACTTATGAGTAATAGAATTTAGTTGTTTTCAGGCTACCTTAATACCTATCTCGGATAAAGACAAACTACATACAAGCTTAAAACTCTCGACATACAAGGCTTTTAAGCTTGTATACAGGCCTTCGTTCTAGAGAATTAGTGTTGGAGTTCATTTAATTTTTCTGTAATAGGGTGTCAGATTTTTTAAGAAAATGGGTACCCATTCAGAAGTTGTTCAAATTACTTGCATTTGAAAATTAATAGTAAACTATATGTCTTAACTGAATCGCTTTTACTTGTCCAATCCTACTTGCGACTTCAATTTTCTTTGGTTATCCTTGTAGAACAGCTACTTATTTACTCAGATTTGTTCTATTTTTGAAAAATAGAATTGCGGGGGCATTCAAGACCTATATTTATTGCGATCGATGACACTCTTGTACAAACTAATACGAGTGGTCGGCCTGTCGATTATGGTTGTTGGTGCTGTTTCCCTACACCCAGCCATTGTCGCTGCTCAAGAAGCCACTTCAGATTCTATCTCTCCCACAACTACAGTAGGGCAAGCACCTCAAAATTACGGTATTGTCAGGTCTGCAAGCCTCAATACTTTGGAAATTAGACACTTAAGCGGTGGCTATCGCACCTACTCTGCATCTAGTGATTTGACATCTCCTATAGCGCTTGGCCCTGGAGATTTAGTCGCCTTCGAAGCTGATGCCAATGGGACACTGACACAATTACAATCCCCTAGAATTTCCCAGATATTTGAAGGCACTATCTCCAATATTCAAGGTAATCAAGTCACTATCGTTGCTGTAGATGGTTCGTCCTTGACCACTACTCTTGCCCCCAACTCAATTAGTCGATTGGCATTAACACCAGGCAAAGGTTTGAGCGTGACGCAATATGAAGGAACTAGCGCCACTAAAGTTTGCTGCATTTCCAAGCCTGCACAGCAGCCTCTTCCCATAGCATCACCTTCAGAATCTCGTGCCGCTCCCGTCCAGCCTATTCCGGCGCTTTGGTAATTCTTGCTAACCCTCTAGGGTTGGCAATATCTAGTTTCTAAAATATTTACTTTCATCCAAGGAATTATTATTCCTGGGCTTGTACTGGGGATCGAAAATTAAAGAAAATGAAAAAAATCATTAGAAATTCACCACAAATTATTGGCATCGCTTTAGTTGTTATGGGAGCTGTGCATACACGCCCCCTTCAGGCTGCTCAACTCAGTTTTGATGAGCCCACAACCGAAAGTAGTACTGTTGCGCCTACAACCACGAGTAATTGTGCACAAAAGCCTCACTCCAATTTGACCTCACGGTCTCCAGGAGTGTCCTCAGCTCCGTCCCCAACCCTTAATCTAGGGCCTAATCTTGTGGCTGACAACACAGTACAGCGCAATATGGCAGTAGTCGCTCAAGCCTTTGAAGACGATTGCTGTGCCATAGGTAGTACGGAAGTGGATAGTGCAGCTCTTGAAGATGCTTCACTCTGTGATATCAGTGGTGTTCCACCCGCGGGTGGGGTTGTGCCTACGGGTGGGGTTGCACCTACAGGTGGCTTTCCTTTCCCTGTACTAGCGGCCTTAGCACCAGCGGCAGCAGTGCCTATGCTCATTAGTGGGGGAAATGGGGATAATCCTAATCCCACGCCAACACCAACGTCTACATCCACATCCGTATCTACACCAACGGCAACATCCATACCCACATCAACATCTCTGCCGACAAAGCCCCCAGAAAAAGTTCCTGAGCCTTCTACAATGGCTGGATTACTGATTGGTGGAGCAGTTCTCGGAGTCTACGCTAAACGCAGGCAAAAATCTGCAGACTAAATTCGCAAACTGTTGTCTTGCACAAACGCAAAGCGACTGACATCTGAGAGCAACCACTTCACACTGAATTTTCCAGCCCCTTGCAGAAAGACTACTTGCGCCATTTGGAGGTACACAAAATCTTGGAGTGATCGCAGCGATCTTTGTACTTAGCTGCAATTTCCGTAACCTCCTTCATCAATCCCACATCTAATTTAGTGGGTTGTAGGCCTAGGTCCATAAAGCACTTATTTTCAACAAATAAGTCATTCTCGGCAGCTTCAGTTCTAGGATTCTCTAGGTGATCGATCTTGGCTCCAGTGATATCTGCAATGATTTTTGCCAGATCTCTCACTCGGTGAGTTTCTGTCACTTGATTAAAAATCTTGACTCGTTCTCCAGACTCTGGCGGATTTTCGATCGCAAGTTGGATACACTTAACGGTGTCTTGAATATGAATAAAAGCTCGGGTTTGGCCACCTGTACCGTGCACAGTGAGCGGATGACCAATGGCAGCTTGCATCAAAAAGCGATTCAGAACCGTGCCATAATCGCCATCGTAGTCAAATCGGTTAATCAAACGTTCATCTTGTTTGGTCTCTTCTGTATTGGTTCCCCAAACAACACCTTGGTGTAAATCAGTCACCCGGATCTTGTCATTCTTGTTGTAGTAATAGAAGAATAATTGATCTTGGGTTTTGGTCATGTGGTAGACGCTGCCAGGATCGGCGGGGTAAAGAATTTGTTTCTCCACAACCTCGCCCGTGTCGATCACAACTTGAACATCTAAGTAGCCTTCTGGGATTTTCATCCCGGCAGTACCATAGCCGTACACGCCCATGGTGCCTAAATGAACCACATGAATATCAAGACCGGAGTCAACGATCGCAGCTAAAACATTATTTGTCGCGTTCAGGTTATTGTTAACGGTATAGCGTTTTTGCCGAGACGACTTCATAGAATAAGGCGCCGCCCGTTGTTCGGCGAAATGAACCACGATATCCGGTCGATAGGTGCAAAACAAGTTCAAGAGACGATCAAATTCAGTCGCAATATTGAAGTTATAAAACTGAATATGGTTGCCTGTTAAGTCTTGCCAAGTTTTGAGCCGTATGGAGATGGGGCTGATGGGTGTTAATGAGTCTGTCTCTAGCTCATTATCGATGTTGCGCCTGGATAAATTGTCCACAATGACAACGTCGTGGCCCAGTTTGGATAGATGTAGCGCAGTTGGCCAGCCGCAGAACCCATCACCGCCCAATATTACAATGTTCATGCTTTGTCCCTAAACCGAATATCTCCATTACTGACGAGAATTCAAACCTTGAAATTACAGGCATGTCAACAATACAGTCTACCTAGCAATTCTAGATGCGCTACCCGCTCATAATAGCTTCATGATCTCTAAGAATATCTCACTTTGGGGACCTTCATACCGAGTGGTGACAACAATGATTCAGATCATGTCTTGAGACGGCTGGTTGGGGATGTCAGATACGAAACTGGAATCCCCAACTTCGAATTTCTGAAAGTATGGGGTGAAGATCAGGATTTGAGCATCACAAAATTTGCATAGCTTAGTTCGTTAACTTGATTCCATTGATAAACTTGGTCTCGAAAAGCTTTCCAAGGTTCATAAACCGTCTTAAAGCTGGCTTCTTTGGCAGCGTTTTCTTCGTAGATTTCAAAAGAGATTTTTTGGGCTGCGTTGAGGATATCGTCACTGTAGCGTGTGAGCTGAGTCCCACCCTTTGTGAGCTGAGCGAGGGCTTGGCGATTGCGAGCATCGTAGGCTGCCAACATATTGATATTGGCTTCGTAGGCAGCGGTTTTGAAGATTTCTTGATATTCTTTGGGGAGTTTTTCCCATGCCTGGAGATTGACCAAGACCTCTAAAGTGGGGCCAGGCTCCCACCAGCCGGGATAGTAGTAGTATTTTGCCGCTTTTTGTAAACCCAGTTTCTGGTCGTCGTAGGGACCCACCCATTCAGCCGCGTCAATAGTGTTGCGTTCCAAGGCCAGGAAAATGTCTCCGCCAGGTAACACTTGGACATTGACACCTAGGCGGCGCATGACTTCACCCCCAAGGCCAGGAATGCGCATTTTCAGCCCATTCAGGTCGCGAGCAGTTTTGATTTGGCGCTTAAACCAGCCCCCCATCTGGGCACCCGTATTGCCCGCTGGGAAGTTGATAACACCAAAGTCTGCATAAACTTTTTGCATAGCCTCTAAACCACCACCGTGATAGAGCCAGGCGTTTTGCTGCTGGGCAGTGAGGCCAAAAGGCATGGCTGTGGCAAAGCCAAGGGCAGGATTTTTGCCAATATAGTAGTAGCTAGCCGTATGTCCACATTGGACACTGCCAGAGCGCACGGTATCTAAAACTTCCAAGGGGGGAGAGATCTCTCCTCCTGGTGAGACTTGAATTTGAAAGCGATCGCCCGTCATGGCGCTGACGCGATCGCTAATAGTTTTAGCCCCGCCATAGATCGTATCCAAGGATTCTTGCCAACTGGTCGCCATTCGCCAGCGGATTCTGGGCAGAGCCCCACTACTCGTTCCCGAGGGTGATCGTCGACAGGCCGCGAGAGTGGTGGTTGCGATCGCACCCACTGCCGAACTACGTAATAACTGGCGCCGTTTCAATTTTCACCTCTTGAACCCTGCGATTTGCCATCTCAACGCTCGCTTAAGCAACCAATTATTGGACTTATTTGGGCGAAGATGACAGTTTCCAATCGTACCGATAAATGCTGCCGCTGTTGGAAAAAGCAACAGAATGTTGCCATTCTTGTAAATTCAATCGAAATCTGAATGAGAACAGAGATTTCTATCCATCATTTACAATCCTGGCCTGTCACTTCGCTTGAGTATAGGGACACTTTGATAAGTATGTAATTGACTACAATACCCTGCTGATTGTGCTGCGGGAGATGTTGCTAAAAACCCCTTAAGAATCAACTCGGATTTCCACAAGTTTGGATTGACTTTGACCTGCTTTTTTTATGAATGTTCGAGATGTCCAATAAATCGGCTCATGTTATTTTGAAGCAGACCTGTCCATCCCTAAGCCCCCTGTGAACACTCCTAGCCACGCTATTCTCAATCTTGCTCTGTTGATGAATGTACCGGATCAGCCTGTACTGTTAGCGATTGCATCGGGAGCGATCGTCCCCGACATCCCCATATTTATTTTCTATGCCTGGGTGAAAGGAGTACGACGATTACCAGAAGGCCAAATTTGGACCGAAGCCTACTATCATCCGTTTTGGCAAGGCTGTATTGATCTCTGTCATTCTATTCCCTTAGCAGGATTGGCAGGTTGGGGCTGTTGGTATAAGGGTTGGATACCGGCGGCGCTATTTTTCATCAGTATGATTTTACATTCGGTAGGAGATCTGCCCGTTCATAACGATGATGCGCATAAGCATTTCTTGCCCCTCAGTCAATATCGTCTGATTAGCCCTTTCTCTTATTGGGATCCGAAGCACTATGGTCGGCAAGTAGCTTTTGTGGAGATATTGCTGGTTTTTGGAGCTTCAATTTATATTTTCACGGCACTAGGGAATGGGTTCGCTCAGAGCTTGGTAGTTCTTGTTAATGGATTCTATGGCTTTACGTTTGGCTACACCTTTTTACGCAGACAATTACCTAATTTATTCTGCCGAATGTGAGATATCTAAGTTTTAGTCAACTGAGTTTGTCTACCCCTAATACAATAGCAATTCAGACCTAGGCTAACCTATAGATGAGGCCAAAGATACCTTAATTTTGGCGCCGTGGGAAACAATCATAAAATTGCAGACAGAGAGAACCAGAAAACTCTCAGAAATTCGAGATTAATTCTTGTCAAAAGGTTTAAATCCAAGATCAAGAGCGAAGACAAAGAGAGATTTTAGCTTAGAGGGAACCCCTCAACTAAACGCCTGCACACTACTATTCAAAAGTGACAGAGTACTACCTTTGACGGAGATATTGCCTCTAATATCATAAGATTGGAGAGGCATCAATTAGAGGATTGGAATACAGAAAGAGTATATCTAGATAGCTGCTCTAGTCGTACTTTAAACTTACATACATACTAAAATCAAATTTTAATCCTAGATTAATCCACGTCAACTTTTAGAAGTTTAGCCATCCACATGTCTGATGGTTCTCTGTAATATTCAATCTCTTGGATTTGATAAGTTGTCATCTTATCTGGATGGTATATCTGAATATAATCGCCTAATTGAACCCCTGCCTGTAGAGAAGTCATATAAGAAAGGCTAGGATTTGGAGTAGTGTCTAGCACAAAAGTTTCACCTACATTGCTAGCAGCATAGCCAAAGGTTTTTGCACTATCCTTTCTTTGCAAATACTTTTGAAATTGATTAGAGATACTATATTTCCAGCTAGAAAATACTGATACAGTCATGTTTCCCCCTATTTATGCGGAGCCGAGTGACACTTTAATGGCATCATGCCGATAGCATGAGCATTTATCTTTCAAAAACACAATAAAATTGATGTGCCTCTAGCACATCAAAGTCTTGCTCTAATACAAAATCAACGTTTATAAATTAAACAATGCGCCCAAAGTTACTGCATCTATCTTTAGGAGTATTTGTATTATTTCCAGCAAACAAAATATCTCTAAAACTGCAGTCTTTTATGTGGTCAAAATTTAGAGTATAGCAACCTATTTTCATTGCCGTATGTTGCCTAAAAATCCCAGAATCTTTGAACAAAAAGAGTTATAGTAATTTCTTGTGAAACGAACCACTTGACTGAGAGAATTGTTTATTGGGTAACACTTTGGGGTGCTAATACAAGTCATTTCGCTAGGTAATTGGCATTGCACTCATAAAATATAAATCGAGATTCTCGCCACTACTTCAGATCCTTGGTAAAACTCTTTCTAAGATAAAATTAGAGTCTCGAAAAATGAGAATGTCTCGAAGTGAGCTAGAGCCCTGTCAAGTTGAATGACAGATACCCAAACCCACTGAATCTATCTATCATTTTTACCCAGTGCCAATATTCAGATATTGTCCTGAATCAGGGCAATACGACAACTCAACCCGAAAGAACTCAATCATTGTTACGCTAAAAGGAGTAACCCTTTATGCTTAAACATAGAAATTTTAGTCCTATGGCTCTTTTTGGATTATTTGGAAAAAAACTAACTTTGCCGACTGAGGCAGAAGCATTACCTGGACGAGCTACATCCATGCCAGTCCCTAAACAGCATTACGTCAATCATCATCCCCTCACTTCTCCTTTTCCGGAAGGCATGAAGAAGGCCCTCTTTGGTTTAGGGTGTTTTTGGGGAGCTGAACGCTGTTTTTGGCTACAAGACGGTGTATATACGACTGCTGTTGGCTATGCAGGTGGCTTGACTCCAAACCCGACTTACCAAGAGGTGTGTTCTGGTATGACGGGGCATAACGAGGTTGTATTGGTTGTTTTTGATCCCCAGAAAATTAGTTACGAAAGTCTGTTACAAGTTTTTTGGGAAAGTCACAATCCTACCCAGGGAATGCAACAAGGGAATGATACAGGCACCCAATATCGCTCTGGCATTTACGCGTATTCGGACCAGCACAAAGAATTGGCATTAGCATCGAGGACAGTTTACCAACAGGCTTTGACCAAAGCAGGCTTGGGTGAAATTACCACTGAAATTTTGGACGCACCCGAATTTTATTATGCAGAAGACTATCACCAGCAATATTTGGCTAAAAACCCTGGTGGCTATTGTGGATTAGGCGGCACCAGCGTGTCGTGCCCTGCTCTTGTTAAAGCTTAGTTGTTCAATGCAAGCAAGCACCTCTAACAGCAGCGAGTCGGCTGCGATAGAGGCATAGCTGCAAAAAGTGATGACAGTGCAAACGAGCTAGACAGATACGAGTCTCAGAAACACTGGAACGGGACAAAGCAATCATGACCTCATCCACAATAGGGAGGCTTTGTCCTAAGCTTTGTTAGCTCTCAACCTTGATCTTTAAGGAAGATAACGCAATCACCTCAACTTTCTTACCAAGGCTAGGGTTGGTTTAGGATGAGTTTTAGATTGTTCAAAGAGTTAGCAAAGTAATGGCTTACTTTTGGTTTAAAGCATTTCATATCATCGGTGTGGTGGTTTGGTTCGCAGGGCTATTTTATTTAGTGCGGCTCTTTATCTACCACGTTGAAGCCAACGATGAACCGGAACCTGCACCTGCGATTCTCAAACAGCAGTATACGTTGATGGAGAAACGGCTTTATAGCATCATCACTAGCCCTGGCATGATGGTGACGGTAACAATGGCGATTGGCATGTTAGTGACGCAGCCAGATCTCCTAAAGCAAAGGTGGCTTCACGTTAAATTAGCTGTGGTGGCGTTGCTTCTGGTTTATCATTTTTACTGCCGACATTTGATGAAAAAGCTAGAGGCAGGAACCTGCGGTTGGTCGGGCCAACAACTCAGAGCATTGAATGAAGCCCCAACATTGATGCTAGTGGCGATTGTTTTATTGGCGGTATTCAAGAACAGCTTGCCAACGGATACTACGGTATGGGTCATTTTTGCATTAGTTCTGGCGATGCTTGTCACGATTCAGCTCTATGCCAAAAAACGCAAGCGGGACAAAGAAAAGCTAGCTTTGGAAACAGTATCTGAATAGCTCAAAATAGTATGTTTCAAACGACAAGACGGCGGTTAGCACTCTGGTATACAGGGGTAACCGCTGTTTTGCTGCTAGTGTTTGCTAGTGGCTTCTATCTCTATGTGCGCGATACGCTGATTGAGAGAGTAGACGATACGCTCAGTCACGTTGTCGAGGTGGTGCAGCGATCGCTAGTGGTAGAAGCGACCAATGCCGATACCTCTCCTCTAGCTTCTCTCAAAGTTAATATAGAAGATAGTTTTGGCGATCCTGCCGATGCTGTCGATGATGACCGTATTGACTTGGAATGGTTTAATGCGGAGGGTGATCTGCTCTGGTCGACGCTATCTGAACCCTTAGACATCCCGATCCGTTTAGGACATCGCGGAGAAACAGTTGAGATTGCCGAAGATTACTTGTTGCGGCAGCTCACACAACGGGTCATGTTCAACGATAACGTGCTGGGTTATCTAAGAGTGAGCCATCCCTGGTTTGAAGTTACCAAACCCGCTCGTCAACTCTTTATAGATTTAAGCTTGGGCACTAGCTTACTAGTGGGGTTAGTCGCCACGATAGGTTGGTTTTTGTCAGGCTTAGCGATTGAACCGATTCAAGCCTCTTATCAACACCTCAAGCAGTTTACGGCTGATGCCTCCCACGAACTTCGTAATCCCATTGCCTTAATCCAGACGAATGTTCAAGTCGCATTAGCAGAGCCAGAACTAGATACCCTCGAACAACGTCAGCAATTAGAAGTAATTGAGCGCCTTACCCAACGCTTAGGTCGCCTAGTGGATGATTTGTTGTTTTTGGCTCGCCAAGATAGTGGGATACTGCAACTCAACTTTCAAGCTTGCCCTGTGGATGCCTTATTAATAGAAGTGGTGGAAGAACAACAAACCTTAGCCAATGCTAAAGGTATTCAGTTACAGCTCAATCTAGACGACACGGATACTCCAGCCATTCCTGGGGAAGAACCTTTTACTGCTCTGGGTGATTACGATCAACTCGTGCGTCTGTTTACCAATCTAGTCAGTAATGGCATTCAATACACTCCTAGTGCAGGAGCAATTCGCATCCACTTAAAGCAGTACTTGCATCAGAATAATATCCCTTGTCTGCAAGCAGAGATTACCGATGAAGGACCTGGTATCCCGACTGATGCTCTGCCCTATATTTTCGATCGATTCTACCGGGTTGATCCTGCCCGCCAACGGTCTTTGTTAAAAACATCTGGGGAGAATCAACAGTCTCCGTCCGGTCGAGTCATGGGGACAGGATTGGGGTTAGCGATCGCTCAGACCATTTGCCACAATCACCAAGGTTACATTAACGTCAGCAGCACGCTACAGCAAGGCACAACCTTTACCGTTGTGTTGCCTCAAAAGCTAACAAAACGAAGCGAGGTTAAATCTATGCCCTCGGACGAGATAAATCAGCTACCCTGAGAAAGGCACGCGTAAGAAAAAGGTTCAAGCATGAAGGATTGGAATCCTGCAAATCTAGGAATCATCATTGCTCTACTGGTACTGTTGGGTCTCAATTCTGTCGTCATTATCAATCCTGGCCAAGCTGGCGTACTGAGTATCTTAGGGAAAGCCAGGGATGGCGCCCTCTTAGAAGGCATTCATGTCAAAGCTCCCTTTGTTTCCAGGGTCGATGTTTATGATTTGACGGTCCAAAAGTTCGAAGTGCCAGCTCAAAGCTCAACAAAAGACCTGCAAGACTTGACGGCACGATTCGCAATCAACTTTCGTCTTGACGCCTCAGAAGTGGTAGAAGTCCGTCGGAAACAAGGAACGCTACAAAATATTGTCTCCAAAATCATTGCGCCGCAAACCCAGGAATCTTTCAAAATCGCCGCTTCTCGGCGAACGGTCGAAGAAGCCATTACCCAAAGGGAAGTCCTAAAGTCTGACTTTGATGATGCTCTCAGTAAGCGTTTAGAGAAATATGGCATCATCGTCTTAGATACCAGCGTTGTCGACCTCGATTTTTCGCCTGAATTTGCCCAAGCCGTGGAGGAAAAACAAATTGCAGAGCAACGGGCTCAACGGGCGGTTTACGTAGCCCGAGAAGCAGAACAAGAAGCCCTTGCAGAAGTCAATCGGGCAAAAGGCAAAGCTGAAGCCCAACGCTTGTTAGCCGAGACCCTCAAAGATCAAGGGGGTAAGCTAGTGCTCCAAAAAGAAGCTATTGAAGCCTGGCGACAGGGGGGGGCACAAATGCCTCGCGTCCTCATTCGTGGCAAAGAGGGTGGACAAGTTCCTTTTCTGTTTAATAACAATGCTGAAGGCAAAGGGTAGCTTGTCTCAGCTAAGGTTTGACTGATCTGGCCAAGTGGAATAGGGGTGAGAGGCCAAGTAAGAATTGAAATATCTGGGATCGTCTGAGACTTCTTGCGCAATCCACTTTGGTAGACAGACAGGCTGATCGGCAGCAGTAAGCTCCACTTCCGCCATCACTAGGCCTTGGTTAGCTCCCGCGAACTCATCGACTTCCCAGATCAGATCTTGAAGACGAATTTTATAGCGTGTTTTCTCCACAATTCGAGGATAGCAAAGGCTCAAAATGGCTTGAGCATCCACCACCGGAATTTCATATTCAAATTCTTGCCGGGTCAAGTTTTTGACTTTGCCTTTCACCGTTAAGTAGGCTAAATCTCCAGCAATACGGACTCTAACGGTTGCTTGGTTACTTCCAGCTAAATATCCTTGGGTTAGAGAAATTCCCTCGCCCAAGGATCGCCACGTTTCATTTTTGACTAGAAACTTGCGCTCTATTTCGATCCCCATAACAGTCGCCCCTGCAACTAGGATTCAGCCCGAGTCTTCAGGAGCTTGCGAATGAGATCTAGCATCTCTGAAGGGTTAAATGGTTTGGTAATGTAGGCATCACCCCCCTGTTTCATCCCCCAGTGTCGATCAAATGCCTCTCCTTTAGTGGAGCACATAATCACGGGTAAGTTGTGGTCTTTTAAGTCATTTTTGACCCAGCGGCACAATTCATAACCATTCATCCGAGGCATCACAATATCTGTGATTACTAGATCCGGATGCGTGGTTTGCAGTATTGTCTTTGCTGCTAGACCATCTTCTGCCTCAATGACGTCTAACCCGTTACGCTGCAACATATCTGTTAGCATGGCACGCATGGTGGGACTGTCATCAACTACCATTACTGTTGTCATGTCTCTTTTCCCTTTTACCTCCATGAGACCCACAGCTCTATCATTCATTCAAGGATTCCCTGTTAAGGCTATCTAGCTAACTTTGAATACTCCGTATTTTTACGAGAATTTCACTTTAAATCAATAAGATGACATTATTCTGGGCTCATGGTCTAGAGTGACACAACCAACATGAGAACTAAAAGCTTCATTTCAAAGATAATCTGGATCACGATTGAGTAAATCATGGACAATCTCAAAAAATAGCTGATCTGTCTCTACCTATATTAGACTCAACCTTTATCTTAAACGAAGTTAAGAATCGAGACCTCCAGTTATCCTGGCACAAGCATAATTCAAGATTAGCCCCGAGCAAATCAGGGGAAATACGTAGATCATGCATGACATATCAAGCTGCTTGGCATAAATAAATATCTCTATTTACATTAGGTGACTATCGTCCTCAGGACGGCCAGCTAAGAGGTTAGAACAAACCATCTGAGAAGAATATGGTAGCTCCTGAATGAGATATGAACATCAAAGCCTATTTATACTACTTTACTAATCCCACCCTCCCAGTCTACGAATATCTAATGCTTCGATAGTAGTTACGGCATTATGGTTCATAACGTTCTTACTGAATAAACCGAATAAATTTTTTCTTACCCACTTGTAAAACATTACCAACAAGATCATCTGGAAGGGAAAGAATTTGATTAACATCCGTGATCTTAGAACCATTCAGTTTTACAGCTCCACCTTGGATTTGACGTCGTGCTTCGCTACTACTAGCGCATAGACCGCTAGCACTCAGTAAATAGAACAACTTGGCGGGAAAGGTGACATCTGCTAATGAATATTCGGGAATAACATCTGTTTGACGCATGTCCCCTTGGGTAACCGCCGCTAGAGATTGTTGAGTTTCGGTGGCTACGGCTTCACCATGATACTGACTGACGAGAGTATGCGCTAAAAGTTTTTGGCGATCGCGCGGACTTTCAGGTAATTGATTAAGGGGTAAATCCGTCAATAATTCAAAATATTCATCAATTAACGCATCGGGGGTTTTTTCCAGTTTTGAGTACATACTGACGGCATCTTCTGCCAAGCCAACGTAATTATGCAAAGACTTAGACATTTTTTGCACCCCATCTGTCCCCAGGAGAATTGGAGTTAACAAACCAAACTGAGGGGTGAGACCAAAATGACGTTGAAAATCACGACCAATGGCAATATTGAATTTTTGATCCGTGCCCCCTAATTCCACATCAGCTTGAACTGCCACTGAGTCATATCCTTGCAACAAGGGGTATAAAAACTCATGCAAATAAACAGGCGTTCCCTGTTGATAGCGCTCTGCGAATCCCTCCTTCGCTAGCATCTGCCCCACCGTCATCGTCGTCAGTAATTCCAACGTCTGAGCAAGATCGATCTTGGCTAACCATTCAGAGTTGTAGCGAATTTCTAATCGTCCCGGTGTATCGAAATCTAGAATCGGCTTAATTTGATCCAAATAGGTCTGGATATTATGAGCAACCTCTGTGGCCGTCAGTTGGCGGCGCACCTCCGATTTTCCGGTCGGATCGCCCACACGAGCTGTAAAATCACCAATAATCAAGACTGCTGCATGGCCCAGATCTTGAAAAGCCCGGAGTTTGCGAATTGGCAAACTATGTCCCAGGTGTAAGTCAGTGCCCGTAGGGTCGATGCCGAGCTTAATCCGCAACGGTCGATCCGTCGTTTTGAGTTTGTAAGCTAAATTATCATCCGCCTGCGTCGACTCCAGATTATTGGGAAAAATATCGCTGACGCCCCGCTGGAGCAATAAAGATATCGCATCATCTACCATAAGGTTTATCTGAGCACGTGCCGGATGAATATAGGAATTATAGGACCACAACCAGAAATCTAGATTCCAGCACCCTCAAACACTAAAAATCTAGTGGGCTACTACAATTCTTCATCTTAAAGGACGGGTAGTGCCCCTGAACACCAGACAGGCAGATAAGTATTCCGAATTCATACCTAGAGAAGAAATTGACGGCTCGATGCAAGACTAAGATGATAAGCTATGCTCAAATATTAGGATTGCCATCTATCACTATTTGACTCTAATGGCATTTACCTCTTCACTCAGCAACGCTTATTCCTTACGACTCTGTAGTGTTGCCAAGCAAACTTGCTAGGATGATGTCTGGGTGATAATGGCTACGACTTTTTCCTAGAGGATGTAACACTGCTGTGTCTTTATCGCGAACTGCTAGCCCCAAACACCAAGAACCCTTTACCAAAGGCACTAGTTTTATCGGTGGCATCGGGCAAGCAGCAGGGTCAACCATATTGATTACAACCATGCTGGCTAGTGCTGTCGTGGCAGGTAGCCTGATGGGTGTAGCCATTAGTTTTCGCAATCTGCCAGATGTCCGGTCTTTAAAGGGCTATATTCCCAACGAGACCACCCATATTTATGACATCAACGGCAAAATTCTGGCCAGCCTGCATGACGAAGAAAACCGCGAAGTCGTGCCTTTAGATAAAATTTCGCCCCATCTAAAACTTGCTGTTTTAGCGATTGAAGACAGCAACTTTTACAAGCATGATGGTATTAATCCCTATGGCATTGTGCGCGCTACGGTCGAAAATCTCAGTGCCGGCGAAACCAGGCAGGGCGCTTCAACCCTGACCATGCAACTCGTCAAAAATCTATTTTTAACACCCAGAAGGGAGTTGGGTCGGAAAGTTTCTGAAGCTGTTCTAGCAATGCGCTTGGAGAAACTGTTTAAGAAAGACGAGATTTTGGAAATGTACCTCAATCAAGTGTATTGGGGACATAACACCTATGGTGTCGAAACAGCGGCACGCAGCTATTTTGACAAATCATCTTCAGAGCTGAACTTAGCAGAAGCCACGATGATGGCGGGCATCATTCAAGCCCCTGAGAGTTATAGCCCCTTTAGTTTTGATTCGGTTACCGATGAAACCCTAGCGACTGCGAAGCAGCGTCAAGCGGTTGTGCTCAAACGAATGCAGGAGTTGAATTGGATCACGGCTGAAGAGGAAACTGCTGCTTTAGGAACACCTTTGAAATTTGGTAAGGTCACCTCTTTTCAGCTCAGCCGTTCTCCTTATGTCACCAACACTGTGATTAAGGAATTAACCCGGCGATTCGGCAAAGATGCCCTCAGTAAAGGGGGGATGCGGATTCAGACGACGATCGATATCAAGCTCCAGAAAATTGCGGAAGATTCAGTCAAGTGGGGGCAACAGCGCATTTCCTATAGTGCTGACCAGATGGCTTTGGTCGCCGTCGATCCTCGAACCCATTTTATCAAAGCGATTGCTGGTGGCGTAGACAGCAAGAAAAGCGAGTTTAATCGGGCTACACAAGCCATTAGGCAGCCGGGCTCGGCGTTTAAACCGTTTGTCTATTATGCTGCCTTTGCCTCTGGTAAGTTTACGCCTAGCAGTACCATCAACGATACGAAGGTGACGTTTAACGATGGTACAGCTGGAGGCTATACGCCCCTGAACTATGACAAAACCTATGGGGGGTCTATGTCACTGCGTCAAGCGTTGGCGACCTCTCGTAACATTCCAGCCGTAGTTCTGGGGCAAAAGGTGGGCGTTGAGAAGGTCATTGATATTTGTCGAGTGTTAGGAATTAAAAGCCCGATTCCGCCTGTGATTTCTTTGCCCTTAGGCTCTGTAGACTTGACCCCCTTAGAAATGGTGTCGGCTTATGCTACGTTTGCCAACAACGGCTGGCAGTCAGAGACGACCGCAATTGCCCAAGTCACGGATAGTAGTGGTCGATTGTTATTGGATAATACCCCACAACCAAAGCTGGTACTCGATCCGTGGGCATCTGCTTCGTTGACCCAATCTTTGCAAGCGGTGATCAACGGGGGAACCGGAACCTCAGCCCAAATTGGACGGCCTGCAGCAGGTAAAACAGGGACTACATCCTCTGAGCGAGATGTTTGGTTCGTTGGCTATGTCCCCCAATTAGCAGCAGCAGTATGGGCAGGCAATGATGATTATTCCCCCATGGGGCGTGGCGCATCCGGTGGTAGTTATGCGGGGCCCGTATGGCGTGATTTTATGAACAAAGCTTTGGCAGATCAGCAGGTTGAATATTTTAAGTCTCCTAGTAGTTTTCCTAAACCTGGTCGCTAACCTCGCTCAGGTATCATGGGGCCCCAAGTCTCAACGCCCTAAATCTTGCTGTGTCTATCGGCTGGGAAATTTGTGATGACATCCTATCAGCCCAATTTGTTGGTTCCCCCTGACGTTTTATCGGTAAAGGGGCTGACGGATTATATTCAAGCCTTATTGGAAGAGGATCAAAGCCTAGTACAAGTTTGGGTGGAGGGGGAAGTCTCTAGTGCGGTTCGTCATCGCAGCGGTTTCTTTTTTACCCTGCAAGACCCTAAAGAGCAGGTTTGTATCCGATGTGTGGTTTGGAATAGCTATTGTGAACAACTGGTGATTGCACCAGAGGCTGGCGAACAGATTATTGTCTTAGGTCGGATTCGTTTGTATCCGCAACGAGGACAGTATCAGCTGACGGCCTGGCAACTATTGCCGGCGGGGGAAGGTCTGCGGTCTTTGCGATATCAGCAACTCCGCGATCGCTTAACCCACGAAGGACTGTTTGATCCACTTCAAAAAAAAGCACTGCCAGCCTATCCCCAAACCGTGGGTGTAGTGACTTCTCATCAAGCGGCGGCCTGGGGAGATATCCAACGTACTCTGAAAGCCCGACATCCTGGCTTACATGTATTGTTCTCACCCACCCAAGTGCAAGGAAAACTGGCACCAGAAGCGATTGTGATGGCCATCGAACGGATCATCAAGGATGGTAGAGCGGATATTCTGATTGTGGCCCGGGGCGGCGGTGCCACAGAAGATTTGGCCTGTTTCAATGACGAACGGGTGGTACGAGCGATCGCAGACTGCCCGATTCCCGTCATCTCTGGTATTGGCCATCAACGCGATGAGACCCTAGCCGATCTGGTGGCTGATGTCTGTACCCATACCCCGACCGCAGCCGCTGAGCATATTCCGCGCTTAAGCGATTGGCAAGCTGACTATCAGAGCAATATTGCTCGACTGTACATCATCCTCAGTCGCCAGCTTGATCTAGCCCATGAACACCTGCTGCACCAGAAAACGCGCCTGCGTCGTTTCCAGCTTGATCGGCGGTTGGAGCGAGAAGAGGTGTTGAGATCGCGACTCCAACGTCACTTGCTCCAATTCACTAAACAACACTTTGTGCAAGCCCAACAACACCAACAGCTCTTACAGCAACAACTCATTGCCCTGGATCCTACAGCCGTACTCAAGCGGGGATATGCTCTCGTTCGAACAACAGAAGATGACATTATCCGTGATGCTCTTTCTCTCCAAATCGATCAGGAACTCAAGGTACAGTTAGCTGCAGGAGCATTTACAGCCCGTGTCTCCTCTATACAGCCCTCTTCTGTACAATCCGATCATGACTCCTAATGCTGACGATACCTATCCTTCTGAGCAAGACACTGCTAATCCCACAGACTGGCGGTACGAAGAAACGATACAAGAAGTAGAAGCTATTATTAGTGAAATTGAGCTAGGAAAGCTGGATTTAGCAGATGTTTTCGAACGTTTTGCTGAAGCCATTACCTATCTGCGCCAATGTGAAGCCTTCTTAGCTGATCGCCAAGGCCAAATGGACTTACTGATTGAAGAGCTGGGAGATGAAACTGAGTTTTAAAACGCTCTGATCCCTGGCAGAGATCCATGAGCTTGTTGCGTTTAGTGAGAAATAGTAGCATTTGGTAGCGAGTAAGGCACAATTGGAGGTCATAGAGGATCGATAAAAACTATGCCTGCCCCCGTACCATCCCATTCTGGAAAACTGAGTTTGAATACAAAGCTCGCCTATGGAGCCGGGGACATGGGAGCAGGCATTACAGCGACTTTACTCGCTTTTTTCTTATTATTTTTTCTGACGGAAGTTGCAGGCTTAAGTCCAGGCAGAGCTGGAGCGGTTGTCGCCATCAGTAAAATTAGTGATGCCATCAATGATCCCATCATTGGTGTTATGAGTGATCGCACCCGATCTCGGTGGGGGAGACGTCACTCCTGGATTTTGATGGGGTCTATCCCCTTCGGCGTCTTTTTCTTCTTACAGTGGCTAGTGCCTCATTTTAGCGATAACCCGGCAGTGAATGAATGGGGCCTCTTTGGGTATTACATTCTGATTGCCGTTTTGTTTAATTTAGCTTTTACGGCGGTTAATCTTCCCTACACGGCCCTAACAGCAGAAATATCCCAAGACTTTAACGAACGGACAAGTCTCAATAGTTTTCGATTCACTTTTTCACTAGTTGGCAGCATCCTCGCCTTAGTTTTAGAAATGCTGATAGCAGGAGTAATTGACAATCCGATCCAAAAATATTGGATTTTAGGATTGGCCTGTGCCATTTTGTCAGTCTTACCATTGTATTGGTGTGTTTGGGGCACAGAAGAACGGTATGTGCCCACAGCAGACTCAAAACCTATCCCTGTCTTCACCCAGGTCAAAATTGCTCTATCCAATCGTCCTTTTTTGTATGTGATCGGGATTTATTTTTGCTCTTGGCTGGCCTTTCAACTGACTGCGGCTAATCTTCGCTACTTTGTGTCTAGCTACATGAGATATGACGGCGGCACGTTCATTGCCCTCATTGTTCAATCTGTGGCGATCGTCATGCTGTTTGTCTGGACAGCCGTGAGTGAACGCTTGGGTAAACGCATGGTTTATTTCTTAGGGATGTTGCTGTGGATCATTGCCCAAGCTGGTTTGTTCTTTTTGCAGCCCGGTCAAATTGGGTGGTTGTACCTCCTCAGTATGATGTCTGGAGTGGGGGTAGCAACGGCTTACTTGATTCCTTGGTCTATGCTTCCCGATGTCATTGAACTGGATGAACTTAAAACGGGTGAACGGCGAGAAGGGATATTCTATGCCATTATGGTATTTCTGCAAAAATTGGGATTGGCATTAGGCATTTTTCTGGTAGGTCAGGCTTTAGAAGTATTTGGCTTTGTCTCGGCGCTACCGGGTTCCCCCGTGCCTAATCAACCGGATGCTGCTTTGTTTGCCATCCGCCTCATTATTGGACCATTACCCACTTTAATCCTGCTAATCGGTCTGCTACTGGCTTACTTTTATCCAATCTCACGGGAAGTCCATGCCGAAATCATGTTGAAGTTGAGAGAGAAGCGCTTGGGATTAGACGCATCCTCCAACTCTGCCCCGCCTCAGATGGATGTGATGGATGACTCGTGAAAATCATACAGAGACTTTAAGGATTAAGCACAACCGTATTTTCACGGAAATTGCTGACGGCAGAATTTTAACATTATCGACAATCGATTAGGTCGTCACAGTGAGTTGCATAGCTTCCGTAGTTTTACGATGTTGTGCCCAAGCCGCAACTGCGACATTAGGTGCATGGCTATCTTAAGTGGTTAAAACTCACTTGCACTCAGGGATAGTCTCACTTGCACTCAGGGATAGTTGTTCTCCACTGGGGATAACTATCCTTCCCTAACCTTGGCCAGATTTTGCCGCCGCTGTGTTGAAAGTGCGCTGTGCCCTGCAAATTATTTTAGGAGGCTTCTGTGATTAATACGCAAGCATATTCCTGTTCAAGTATTCGCGATCGCTACGTTGAACTTGCACAAGTGGCTCGTCAAAGCCTGGGAGAGCATGATCTTGGCTCTAACTACGATGAATACTACGCCATTGTCGCCCTTTATCCCGATATGGGCCAAACACTGGATCGGGGGGTTCTCGCTGAAGCACTCATTCAAGGCGAACCGCCAGAGCGCGCTTGCGCCTTAATTGCTCAAAGTCCCTACGTGCAATCTCAGCTCCATTCCCATCATCAAGCGTTCCATGTGGTTTCTACCTATGGCGTGCCTTTGATCAATACTTATTCGTTGGTTTATCAAGCCTACCAACAAGAAACTGAGGCTTTTGGATAAGACAACAACCCTTCGTCAAAGCATTTATAATCAGCCTGACACTGATAGCGGTGGTACAGCGAGTGAGTCCCATCACATCCCTGCTTGATAATTTAGCGCCCTTCAATGACGGTAGCTAGAGGAAAACTTTAATCGTGCAGTCATAGGGTTACCTCGGAACTGATTCATGAGCCGAATTAGTATTTGCAATCTTTTCTGGAGCTGTGGAATAGGGAAAACCATCAGCCAAGATTTTAATCGATTAGCACTGACCCAAGGCAGTAGGATTAGACGAAGATTGTTGAGCCAGTTTTTCCACCCATTACCCTTGTTCCAGAAGGAAGTGGCGGCTAAGGCGGGTGTTCATCTACAAAGCATCGGCAAGGTGGAGCGAGGGAAGACAGCAAAGCTCAATCATAAAACTAAGAATGGGCTGGCCTATCTATGTTCTGGGTGTGCCTGCAGAGTATCTAGAGGCAGTGTGCAAGGGCATTCCAGTGGAGGCAACGGCTGCGTTGAAATTCTGTCCCAATTACTGGGGGCCGGGAACGGCTCCTGATCCGCTATGGATAAATATCCGGTCTAAATACTGCTGTGCTTGTGCAACAGAGTTAAGGTCTCACTGCAGTGGTTGTAATGAGGCTATAACATCCCTTAAACATAGGTTCTGCCCTTATTGTGGAAAAGCGTACAAGTCAGCTCAAGCAGGAAATAAAAATTCCTGAAAGTCTCTCTTTTGAATAGTCACGGACATTTTTCTCTTTTTTTCACCTACCTTAAATCAACCCTGACAAGTCGTATAAAATATCAGATGTTCAGCGGTGCCCCTACTGATACCTCTCCTCCTTCAATAACTTCTGCGTATACGCCTATGTCTGAATGGCCGAAGTGATGTCTCAGTTCTCTGGGAACATCGATATCGCGTTGAGCAGTTTCAGGATTAACCTGGGTTGCCGGACATCGCTTCGTACGCATGGTCACCCGCAAGCGAGTCTCACCGAAAGTGATGTCCTTATCCATCCAGTCAAACTCAGACCAAGGTTCAACGCCATCAAAGTAGAAGTTGGCTCGAAATCGACGGTGATCAATGTCTTGACCAACCGCATCGCTCAGAACCTTTACCGAGGAAAGATTGATCAGTGAAACTGCGTGCATTTTCTGAGGTGAGACGACGCTGATGTCTGTAAATTTATGGTCTGTGGCTGAAACAACCACGGGTTCAATCTTGTCGGCCCTGAAATGTACCTTCAAAAATTGAGCCAGCCTGCTGCGTTCACTGGCGTCGTCAAGAGATACGTTGAGTTGCTCAACGCCACCCTGCTCGATAGAAAGGCGACCGCTAGCGTCATCGAAGCGCGTATTTAGAAGCGCCAATTCTTCATCACGCATCAACATCAAAAACTGTCCTTTTGGTTTCGCGACCGGATGATCTGGGTCAAACACATCTGGACGACGAGCGATCGCAAACCGTCGATCCAGCGGCATCCCCCGCCCCTTTAGCAAAGTGACCGTTGCCAACCCTTCACCAGAAAGACCTTTGACGGGGTATCGATAGATGTTCCTAATCAATGGTTATTCCCTCCTTAAAATCTGGATGTTTGTCATTAAAACTGCGACAAGTCGAGTGCTGCCGCTGCCGAGCTATGCTATCTAGTACTGAGGAACGGAAGAGTCCACTTCTTGACTCCAGGCTAGAATGCCACCCTTTACATTGACTCCATCAATACCCACTCTTTTGAGAATGCTGAGGGCTTTGGCCGAGCGTCCACCCAGTTTGCAATGAGCAATGATGCGATAGCCGTTGGCAAGAGATGTCACCTTTTCGATCCCAAGACCTTCTTCAATCTCCGACAAGGGGATTAGCGTTGCACCCGGAATTTTAGCGATCTCGAACTCATTGGGATCTCGGACATCAATGAGCACGTAATCATTGGCATCTGAGTCGAGAAGTTGTTTGAGTTCCTGTACATTCATTTCAGCGAGCTGCTGACGCTGCTGTTCCTCCTGAGCACGGGCCTGCGGAATGCCACAGAACTGTTCGTAGTCTACTAATTTTTCGATGACCGGACGGATAGGATTAGGCCGCAGCGTTAGCTCCCGGAATTTCATCTCAAGAGAATCGTAGAGCAGCAGGCGACCACTGAGAGTATTCGACAGACCGAGAATGATTTTGATGGTCTCGGTGGCCTGAATCGAACCAATCATGCCGCAAAGAACACCCAAAACGCCGCCTTCAGCACAGGAAGGAACCATTCCTGGAGGGGGTGGCTCAGGATACAAATCGCGATAGTTCGGTCCCCCTTTATAGTTGAAGACCGTTGCCTGTCCTTCAAAGCGAAAGATTGATCCGTAAACGTTGGGCTTCTTCAACAAGACACAGGCATCATTGGTCAGGTAGCGCGTGGGGAAGTTGTCGGTACCATCGATCACGACATCGTAGGGTGCAAGAATATCGAGGGCATTGTCAGACGAGAGTCGCGTCTCGTAAAGGTCAACTTTGCAGAAGGGGTTGATCTCGTGAATGCGGGCCTTGGCCGATGCGATTTTGGGCTTCCCCACCCAAGCAGTACCGTGAATAATCTGGCGCTGTAGGTTAGAGCGATCGACGACATCAAAATCGACGATCCCAATTCGACCGATACCAGCCGCTGCTAGGTATAGCAGCAGGGGAGAGCCGAGACCGCCAGTGCCAATGCAGCAAACGCTAGCTGCTTTGAGGCGCTTTTGGCCGTTGAGGCCCACCTCCGGCAGGATGATATGGCGAGAGAAGTGCTCGTATTCTTCTCGACTGAGTTCAATTTCTTCCAGATTAGGGTTTAGCATCGTCCATGTCTCATAGCTGATTTGGGTGAGTTCGCGGCAGTTAGAGTGGGTGATTCCAACGCCGCGAAAATAATGCATGCTTAGTGAACGAGATCGCTTAAGAAAGAACGCATTTTAGTGATGATGAACTCACCTTCCTCTTCCAGAGCGAAATGGCCTGTATCCAAGATGTTGTAATCGATATTTTGGACATCGCGCTTGTACGCCTCAGCACCAGGTTCCGGGAAAAAGGCATCATTTTTGCCCCAAACCAGCAGCATCGGCGGCTGTTGATCACGTAGATATTGTTGCCAAGCAGGATAGAGCTTAACGTTGTTTTGGTAGTCGTAAAACAGCTCCAACTGCATCTGGTGCTGTCCTTCGCGGGCGAATTTAGTGATATCGAGATTCCAGCTATCGGGTGAAATGCCTTCAGGATGACGTGTGCCATGCGTATACTGCCACTTCAAACCTTCGGCACTAAAGACCTGTCCTGCAATGCCTGCTTCTAGTTCTGGCGTTTTGCCTTGCCAATATTGAAAAATCGGTCCCCAACCTTCAGGCGATAATCCTTCTTCATAGGCGTTCCCATTCATGACCACAAAGCCTTTCACTTTCTCAGGATGCTTGGTGGCGATTCGATAGCCGACGGGTGCGCCGTAATCTTGAATCATTAGCACATAACTGTTCAAGCCCCGCTGAATCAGAAACTTATCAATAGTTTCAGCGAAATTATCAAAGGTATAGGTGTACTCCTGCACGCTAGGGAAACTACTATCGCCAAAGCCTGGATAGTCAGGGGCAATTAGATAATATTCATCTCCCAACGCGGCCAAGACATCCCGGTACATATGTGAAGAGTGAGGAAAGCCGTGCAGCAATACAACAGCTTTTTTGGAAGGATCTCCAGCCTCGCGATAGAAAATATCCAGGCCGTCAACTTTTTCTGTGCCGTAACGCACGGTGTTTACTTTAGACATGGTTGTAAATCCTTTAGAAATATAGAGTGGTTGAGAATTGAGAGAGCGTTGCTCGATATCGAAATAGACCGTGAGCCGTAAAGTGCTCGTCAGCACAATGGGTATTGACTCGCCAAATCTATGGACTATTGCTGTGAAATGAGTTGTTGTGCGAGCTGATTTAAGTCAGCGACAACGGAGTCAGGAGGCGTTGTGTTTGGGTACAGCGTTGTCCCCGGTCTTTGGATAAAGGCCGTTTGCAGCCCCACTGCTTTTGCGCCGGCGAGATCCCAGGTATGGGCTGCAACCATTAGGGCTTCTTCTGGCTGCACACCGATCTCTTTCAAAGCCCAACGGTATAGACGAGGATCGGGCTTGTAGGTGCGGACATCTTCCATGCTGAACCGTCGTTCGAAATAGTCGGTTAGCCCTGCGTTCTGAAATTGGGTGGCCACCCCTTTGTTCAAGGAATTCGTGAGACTGATGAGGCGAAAGCCAGATTGAGAAAGGGCTGCAAGTCCTTCCTTGACGTCTGGATGGGGCGGCAAGTTTGTAATTGATCCGACAATTGCTTGCTGCGCGGTCGAGTGTTCGAGATCGAGACCCTGTTGTTGAGCAACCATCATGAGAGCTGCAGTCCCGATTTCTCCGAAGTCATGATAGTCACCCACTAGGGTCTTTACCAACGAATAGTGCAGCATGGTTGAGAACCACAAAGGAAGCAGATCTTCCTGACCCTTTAGAACTGTACCGACCGAGGTCCGCAAAGGCTTCAGATCTAGAAGTGTTTCATTAACGTCAAAGATAATGACTTTGGGGTTGGACATTTGGGTATATCTCCACTGAGCGGCAATTGATAACGAATAATGCAGGTCACTAGAACAGTTGCCGACTTACACGCTTCTCGCCTCCTTTTTTCGTGCCGCCTTCTCTAGAAAGCCACCGGATAACCGAGGCGACACCCAATCCCCAAGCCCCATTGACCATCAAACCAGTGGCGATCAGGTTAGGCTGCCATCCCCCCGCAATGGGTAGACCTTTGAGGGGCAGGACTAAAAATAGAAAAACCGCGGTGGGTGTGAATGCCCCAAACAGTAAAGTAGTGACCCAATAACGAGTATTGCCCTTGATTCGGAAGGCAAATAGGCTCAGCGCAATTCCCCATAGACCTCCCCAAAAAGCGGATGAAAAGATTTGTGGAATGCCTAGGGGTTGGGTTGACTCCAATGAGTAGGGTGATACCGGGATAAATCCCACTCTGTTCAGTAGGGCCAGTACACCCTGATGCAAAAGCAAGACCGATATAAAGCCTGCACCAAAGCTGATCAGAAATCGTAATCTGTTCTCCTTGATCATTGCGATATCTCCATGCAATTGATTAGACAGACAGGTTTGTATAGTAAAACATACAGACAAGTCTGTCTACTGTCAACAATCTTACGAGAACCTCTGTTGGCTAGCAGCTTTCGTCATGCTGCCTAATCCCTGCGAGTAGGCATTTTCAATGGGGATTATGCTAAAGTACAGACAAGTCTGTCTATAAAAGTTCCAATGGTAACTGCAAAATCCGCACAGCCATCTGTTCGCGATCGCATCCTGTCAACCGCCTCTGAACTGTTTTATCAGGAGGGCGTTCGTGGTGTTGGGATTGATCGCATCATTGCCGAATCCGGCGTTGCCAAGATGTCGCTGTATAAGCACTTCAAGTCGAAAGATGTGCTGATTGCCACCTATCTGGAAGAGCGGACTGAAAATTGGCTAGCCTGGTTGCATACAAGGGTGGAGGAATTGGCGACAGAACCTTGCGATCGCATCTTAGCTGTTTTCGACGTCTACAAAGAATGGTTTGAGCAGCCAGATTTTCACGGCTGTGCTTTTATCAACACCTCTATTGAGCTTTTTGACTCTGGGCATCCCGCCTACCAGGTTTGCCTAAATCACATGCAAGCGGTTGCTGATTTTCTATCCAATCTGGTCAAAGAGGCTAAGCTTCCTGAACCCGACATTCTCGCCTCTCAGTTGATGATTCTGCTCAAGGGCGCAGTTGTGGAGACTGTGATGCAGGGGAATTCAGATCCTGCTGTGCGTGCAAAACAAGCTGCAGTCATTCTGATTAAGCATTAATTGGCCCGAAACGAGCTGCGATATGGGGCAATTTAGTACACCAGTAGTACGCATGAGTTGTATCTCGTCAAGCCATATCCAGCACCATTCGTTGATTGAAATCAAGATTGAACCATCCATAGGGCGTCACATGGTTCCAGATCAGCGGTGACAACGCCCGTAAACCTTCTGTTTTCAACCGCTTCATCCATTTCGGACCAGCAGGGGCATTTGAGCAGAAAGTTACGGTTTTGAATAGCGGTAGACCTGCCGATAGTAGGTAGAGCGCGAACCCCCGACTTGTTCACAAATTTCTTTGATCGATAGCTCACCTGCGTTAGCTAGTGAGATCGCAACTTGTATTTGACCTTTTTCTAATTTCTTCGGACGGCCACCCATACGGCCACGGGCACGCGCCGAAGCTAGACCCGCCATCGTACGTTCCCTGATGAGGTTGCGCTCGTACTCAGCCATCACGCCTATTACGGAAAACACCATCTTGCCTGCAGCGGTTGAAGTGTCGAAGCCATCCTGTACACTAGCGAACTGAACGCCGCGCTTCTTTAGACCTTCAACGACTTCAAGCAGATGACTGAGAGAACGACCCAGGCGATCCAGCTTCCAAATAACAAGTGTGTCTCCTCGGCGAGCGTAATCTAAAGCTTCATCCAACCCAGATCGCGTTGCGGTACTGCCAAGGAGAGACAAAATCATGTGTCAAAGAACTTCGCATCGGCAACTTCTACTAACGGAAGTGCTTCCTCTAACTGGCTAATGCCGCTTTGACTAAGCTGGATCATCTGAACACGCCGATCTTCCAAAGACAAATCGCGTTCTACATAGCCCATCTTCTCCAACTTCCGAACAATCTGAGAAACATGCATTCGTTCCATACTCATGAAGTTGGCAATATCTTGCTGCTTAATAGATGTGCGATTACGAGTCAGCCATCCTATAACGGCTAGGATACTGAACTGCGGCTGCGTAAGTCCAAGCGGTTGAAGGATGAGATTAAGCTCTCGCTGCCAAGTTAGAAAGGTTTGCCACAACCGAAATCCTGGACTCTCCTGCGGTTTCCCAAACGTCGAGTACTTCTGCCAATTGACTTTTCTCACAGCTTCAAACTAACCCCCATCGCTACTGAAATAGCCTTGAAGTCATCAGCACAAATTTTGATCCTACTTCGACGAAATGCTAGCCCCCATTGAGCACCTCTCTCTCTAGTAAGCTGAAGCGTACTCAGCAATGGCCGGATATCAGCTAGTGCTGCCTGTTTTTGGTAATCAACGTCTACTCGGTAGGGATGAAAGCTATTGTCTTCTAAGACTTGATAGCAAGAATGAGACACGATTTGTCCAAGTGCAGTAAAGGCTTGTACCTTCTCTCCACCTCGTAGCTGTGTTCTAGGAGAGTAGTAGACGATCCAGTCGCCTTCGTTGAGACCTTTAAGTGCTGATGCTTTGCCATGTCCTAGTTGAGCCAATCCGTTCTCAACGCCTGCCTGCACATGATCATAAGCAGCAACGCCGATCCAATAATTTGTCATCGCTATCGTTCGTCAACGTGTGCATGAATCATAACTGTAAACGTATTTACAATTGTATTCTATTAATTGTAAATACGTTTACTAGTACTCTGTCAGGAGATAATTGATGGATAGAGCCGTTTGAGCTTAATCCGTGCATCGTCTCCACATCCTCCAAGCTCATCATGCGCTCAGCCAAAAGCCTTAAACTCCACTTGGCCTGTCCCTTGGGCAGTTCACTGCAAGCGAGGGCCACTAATTGGGCTTCCTGCTCTCCATCTAGAAGACGGGCTTTGCGACGCTGCTGAGTTTTGCGACCCAAGGCTTGCTCCAAACTTTGCTCGACCCATCGCTGTCGCACCCGCTCAGTGGTCGATATGCTCACATCCAATGCTTGGCTGATACTTTGATCAGTCCAACCTCCTCCGTCTTGATTAATTTCTATAGGCGGGGGCTTTTCCAGTTTTGGTGAGTTCTAGTTGCTTGCGCTCGTCTGCGGTCAGAGAGATGATGTATTTCTTTTTAGGCATCTGTCATCGTCTGAATGGATACCTCAACTCCCGCTAATATTGACCTTCATATCAAGCCTGACAAAGTACTAGTCGGGTGATTTAGGCGATTGACTCAAGGCTACAAGGCGATCGCAATCCAAAATCGTCACTTTAGGGCCTACAATCGTGATAATTCCGTCGCTGCTGAGTTGGTAAAAAGCTCTCGAAAGGGTTGCAGAAATGGTGCCTAACCTCGCAGCCAACTGGCTTTTGGTTAAGTCCAAATACACAACTGATGAATAGGTAGGCTTTGAGGCAGGAGAGGTATCACGCAGCGTATCAACTGTCGGATTGCTCGGTGTAACCCTATGTCTGAGACTCAATAGGTAGACGGCAAGGCGTTGGGGCACGCTCTTAAAAGAGAGTTGCTCTACCAGTTCCACCAGATGCCGTAAGTGGCTGGATAGACTGATCAGCATATGAATCGCGACATCAGGTTGCTGGCGAAGAAGATTTAGAAAAGGATGGCGCGGAAAAAAGATCAGCTCCGTCGGTTCTAGCGCTGCTGCTGAGGCAGGGAAAGCTTGGCCATCTAACGCGGGCACATCCGCAAAGTTCTCGCCCTCGGCAAAAATGTTCAGAATCTGTTCTTTACCATTATTAGACATCTGAAACACTTTGATTCGCCCTGTTTTCACGACAAAGAATCCCACTGCATCTTGGCCTTGGCGAAAAATTTGCTCACCCTTGTTGAAAGTTTGAAGCTGGGCGATTTGGGTCAAGGCTTGTCCTTGGGTGGATGACAACCCTCGAAAAATCAAAGTTGCCTGTAGCCAGGCAGCTAAATTGGCTGAATCTGTCATCTACCTACACGCAAGTGTTCAGATCTAAATGTTCAAGAGTTTAATTGAGAATGTCAGAAAAATTCAGTTCTTGAAAAGATCTAAATTTCTGGTTTGATTATCAGGAAAATTCTATTCAATAGTCAATCATGTTGAGAATGATGCTCTTGGACATTCTGATCTAATAGTTGACTTGGGACTGTGGTCTCGTTAGCCGTTCATGTGGCTGCGTGGACGATCAGATCGACGAGTCCTTGGATCATGCGATCGCGTTCAAACGGTACCACTTCTTTGGCATAGAGCAACTCCTGAAAAATTACATAATGCACCAAACTACCCATAAAAATCCGCGCCGTGGCTTCTGGATCCGCTAGTTGGAGGTCTGATTGCGTTTCTAAATACTCTTTTAGCAATGACAGAAAGCATCGCGGTGTATGGTGGCTAAACGCCCGTGCCAACTCTGGGAAACGGCCCGACTCTCCAATAATCAACCGCATAAAGGCTTGAAAGGGTTTATCTTCAATAATGTTTTCTAGCATTGTGCTAGCTAGATGGTGCAGTACTTCCCGGGGCGGCCCCTGCAAGCGTTTGCCCTCCGGCTGACCATAGACCGCTTGAAACTTCTGCTCTTGCAGTTGCTGAACGAGCGCTATGAACAGTCCCTCCTTATCCTGAAAGTGACTGTAGACCGTGGCTTTAGAAACTTTTGCTGCCGCCGCGACTCGATCCATAGTGGTGGCGGCATAGCCGTGGGCCAGGAACTCTTGCATTGCACCGGATAGGATATCACTACGCTTGGTGGCAGAGAGTTGACGGTCTGACGTGGGGGCTTTTGTTTGTTCCATGTTGGGCAAGGGCCTTTAAAAGCCGAAACTAAAACACTGGAGTCGTCGAAACCGACTGTTCCTTCATCATCCTAGGGCAAACACTGCGCAAACTTGACAAAACTAAACTGATCGGTTTAGTCTAATAGTATCAAAACTAAACTAAACAGTCTAGTTATATCTCCAAGGAACAGGTCATGATCTCAGATAGTGCGATTTCAGAACCTCGGAAATGGCCGGTACGGAGGGCAGCGATCATTGCGATCGCAACTACGCTTACCCTTAGTGTTGTTTCGGGTTGGATCCTGCGCAAATATGGCAGTTGGAGTGAGACAACAACGGCACCGTCCCAGCCTATCGTCATCAAAACCGTCACCGCCCTCGGTCGGCTAGAACCCCAAGGCGACATTATTGAAGTCTCAGCGCCCAGTAGTCCCGAAGGCAGTCGAGTAGAACAACTCCTCGTCAAATCCGGCGCAACGGTGCAAGCGGGTCAAGTGATTGCCATTCTCGATAGCCGCGATCGCCTGCAAGCAGACTTACAGATTGCTCAGGAACAGGCTGGGGTAGCTGCAGCAGAGCTGGCCCGGACCCAAGCTGGTGCTAAACAAGGAGAGATTGCCAGCCAACGGGCTGAAATTGCTCGTCTGGATGCCCAAAGACAAGGAGAAATGACAACCCAGGCAGCGGCTATTGCTCGTTTGGGAGCTGAGGCCAGCAATGCCCGCGCTGAATTTAACCGCTATCAAACCTTGTATGAGCAGGGAGCAATCTCTGCTTCTGAGCGAGATCAAAAACAGTTGGTTTTACAAACCGCAGAGCGCAGTCTACAAGAAGCTCAGGCCATTGCCAATCGTCTCAAAGCCGTGCAATCGCCAGAACTTGCTGCTGCTCGCGCCCGCCTCAATCAGATTTCGGAAGTCCGGCCCGTGGATGTGCAAGTGGCTCAAGCCAATGTCAACCAAGCTCGCGCGAATGTCAAACAGGCCCAAGCTAAACTGGATCAAGCTTACGTCAGAGCGCCCCAAGCAGGTGTCATTTTAGACGTTCATACCCATCCTGGTGAGGTGATTGATGCTGAGGGCATTGTCGAACTTGGCCATACCCAACAAATGTATGCTGTTGCCGAAGTCTATCAAAGTGATGTTCACAAGATGGCAAAGGGTCAGTCTGTCAAAGTCAGTAGTGATTCCTTAACCGAGACTCTAGTAGGGACTGTGGATCGCATCAACGCCAAGGTTCGTCGGCAAACCATCATCAACACGGACCCCAGTGAGAATACAGATGCTCGGGTGGTGGAAGTCTTTGTCAAGCTTGATCCCATCTCTAGTAAACGGGCTGCCCAGTTTACCAACTTGCAAGTGGATGTGAAAGTGCTCCTGTGATTAATACCTTGCGACCGTTTCAACGTCGAACCCCATTAGGGTGGTTACAGCTCAGCCACGAGAAGGGACGCTTGTTCGTGGCCTTAGCAGGGATTGCCTTTGCAGATATTCTCATGTTCATGCAGATGGGGTTTCAGGACTCCTTGTTTGTGAGTAATACCCAGCTACACCGCTCCCTAAATGCAGATATTATTCTGCTCAGTCCCCAAGCCCGGAACTTGCAGGCCCTGTCTACCTTCACGCGGCGGCGGCTATTTCAAGCTCGGGACATTCCTGGCGTTGAGTCGGCAGAGCCTTTGTACGTCAATACCTTGAACTGGAAAAGCCCCCAAACCAAGCGGGAGACTGTGGTACAAGTCTTGGGGTTTAATCCTGACCGTCCTGCCCTTAATCTACCGGGACTCAATCAGCAGCTGACTCAGGTCAAACGACCGGATACTTTTCTCTTAGATCGAGGTGCTAGAGGGGACTACGATGAAACAATTGCTCAAATCGACCAGGGGCAGTCTGTGCAAACGGAAGCTCAACGCCGAACGATCACTATTTCTGGCTTGTTCCAGATGGGAGCTTCCTTTGGTGCTGATGGCACCTTAATCTCTAGCGATCAGAACTTTCTCTTGCAATTTCCACGTCGACAAGCGGGCAGTATTAACTTAGGTCTGATTCAGATTGAACCTGGAGCAAATCCAGATCAGGTGGTTGCTGCCCTTGATGATCACCTGCCTGAGGATGTCCAGGTCTTAACCTTGGAGCAGTTCATTGCGTTTGAAACAGCCTACTGGCAAGTCCGTAGTCCCGTGGGGTTCATTTTTGGCCTGGGCACCGCGATGGCCTTTGTCGTGGGGGTCGTGATTGTCTACCAAGTTTTATCCACGGACGTTAATTCCCATATGCGTGAATATGCCACCTTCAAAGCGATGGGGTATCAGAACCGTTACTTACTGGGCGTTGTGTTTGAAGAAGCGATCATCTTAGCTGTATTTGGATTTATTCCAGGCGCAATTTTGCCTGTGGGTCTTTATAGCCTTACCCGATCGGCGACAGCGCTGCCTGTATTTATGACGACCGCCCGTGCCATCACAGTGTTTTTGCTAACGGTGGTGATGTGTACGCTTTCAGGTGCGATCGCAACTCGCAAACTCCAGTCAGCAGACCCCGCCGATATGTTTTAGCGGATTCTAAGGATATGAAACGATGAAAGCCCCCGTTATCTCTATTCACAATTTAGATCACTACTTTGGCCAAGGTCGCCTACGCAAGCAAGTCTTGTTTGATATCCAACTAGAGATTGCAGCAGGGGAAATTGTGCTGATGACCGGGCCATCGGGTTCCGGCAAAACCACACTTTTGACCCTAGTCGGTGGATTACGAGCAGCCCAAAATGGCAGTCTCCAAATCTTGGGCCAGGAATTAGCAGGTGCTAAAGAGAAGCAGCTCGTTCAGGCTCGTCGTCACAACGGCTATATTTTTCAGGCCCATAATTTACACCGTAGTTTAACGGCACTCCAAAATGTGAAGATGGGGCTAGAGGTAACGGGAAACCAGTCTTCGCCAGCAATGATTCAGCAAGCCACAGAGATTCTCCATCAGGTGGGGTTGGCGGATCATATTCATTACTATCCTGATGATTTGTCGGGGGGACAGAAGCAACGGGTTGCGATCGCACGTGCTCTAGTCAATCATCCCGCCATTGTTCTGGCCGACGAACCCACCGCAGCATTAGATAGCAAGTCAGGTCGAGATGTAGTCACATTGATGCAAACGTTAGCCAAAGAGCAAGGCTGCACCATTCTGCTGGTCACCCACGACAACCGCATCCTCGATGTTGCCGATCGCATTGTCCATATGGAGGATGGACGTTTAGAAACCAACACCCTCACTTCAGAAACACCCCTAAAAGCTGCCTGAGTTGTCCCACTGATAATTACTAAAAAATCCTCTAAAATTTGATCAAATGAGTGCTATCAGTGGCAGGAATAGCTCGTATTTCAACCTTTTGTCCCAAAGACGTCGGTACCTTTTTTGGGGCATTGTAAAACACAAAATTGCGATCGCAACCATTGGAACAGCAGTAAAGAAGCTCAGAACTAGCAGATAGTAATCTATTGGACCCAGACACTCACTGTAGAAAACAGCCATCCAATATGACCCTACAATGTAGCCATCATCTTTTGAAGAATCTATTTGGCAAGGTGATTGCAGATCGTGGCTATGTCTCTCAATCGTTGTTTGAACGCTTACTGAGCCAAATGGGTATTCAGTTAATCGTCCCCCCTCGAAAGAATATGAAGAATCGACTGATGCCTCTCATGGATAAAATACTGACCCGCAAACGCTCTATCGTGGAAACGATTATTGACCAGTTCAAAAATATCTCGCAAATTGAGCACTCCAGGCATCGCAGTCCAGTGAACTTCTTGGTCAATGTGGTCTACGGCTTGATTGCTTATTGTCATCAACCGAAGAAACCTTCCCTCTCTATTGATGAGTATTTACTGCCTGCGGCTTAACCCGAACTCAGGTTATTAAAGCTAAACTATTTGCTAAAAAAATATGAAATTGATCTCAGAGAGCACCGTAGAGATCAATTTCTAATAAATAGAGCTTTATTGATACTTCAGGGAAGCCTTAACACAAGCTATTAGCAATTTACTGGAGGCTGATATTGGATGCATCGGGTCATCCGCAACAATGGCAGTGTTTTAGGTTCAATAACTCTACTCCAACCTGACTACACCTTTTTTCACTCTCCTGGTGTAACCCTCATCTTTGGCTAATGGCCATTATTCTGAAAGCATCCAATCTCTTACTAGGCTAAATAATTTTTGGGTCGTTAAGATTTATGCCAATAATTGTAAAAGTGGCATAAAAGGGTGAGCTAGTGCAGATGTTATCAGTAGAGTATGATTCTCTGGCCTATAGAGAGATTTGTACGGTCTAAATTTGCGGGCGATTAGACATGATCTGCTTTTTGTTTCTGAAGTCTTATACGTGGCCTAGCATGTATAAATTTATAAGATATACATTGGCATGAATCATCCTAGAGACAAATATCATTTTTTGACTATACTGCAAGATTTTGACGTGCAAATCTAGAAGCAGAGTTTTTAGCCAACGATATTCAATAGTCAATCTTTAACTATCAGACTTTGCTAATTCATTAGGAGTACTACGATGAATTTTTTGATTCGTCTTTCAAATAGTCTTCAAATCTGGCTGTTACAGCACCCCTCTTCTTTTGCTAACACTATTCTTAGATTTCTGTATGTATCGGATGTACTAAGTTATAGTTTGGTGACTCCTCAGAAATTCTTACTAAGAAGACAACAGCTTCTGGGACAAAACTTTGCAGCGTTGGGGAGGATGATTATTGGTGAATATAGTCTTGCTGCCAAGATTATTGCAGAACCTCAGCAACGAGAACCATATATAGGGCGTTTTCGCTGTATACCAGACCGATTTTCCCGGCATTTTCCTCTTTTTCTTTCTGATCAGGAAGTGAATGGTGACAATGCTCATCAAAAAGCAAGAGAGGCAGTTTGGACTGTGGCCCTTGGACCTGCTCTCCAAAAAACTGCGTCTCCAGAGGCTCAAGACCTACTGAACGAATTAGCCATGATTGCCCATGCGAATGGAAATCCTCCAAATTTGGATGAAATTGGCGATGATATCCAACGCACAATTATCCAGTACATTCTGTTTGTACTTTTAGGCGTCAAACTTGCTCCGGATCAAATCTCCTCCCTTAAAACTCTGTTTTTCTCTGGCAAATCAAAGGAATCATTGCTGATCTCCAAGGTGAAACCTTTAGCTCCTCCCTCTCACCGCTTGGATGAGGTTGAACGTTTAGAAGATATTGCCCTTGCAATCATTGAAGAATCTCCTGCACTTTGTAGTTACGAGCCTAAAGCTGAGCAAGATATGAGTCGTAAGGAACTCAGTGTTTTGCTATTGCAGGCGATTGCGATCGCAGGCTGCTTGGGGAGTGAGAGTTTAGTTCGGTCCTTGTTAACTAAGGTCCCCTCTGATCTAGACATTGATTGGGATAATCGCCATGAAGTTTTAAAGGTTGTCTTGGAAACTGCCCGTCTCCATGCTCCAGTCAACAATATCAATACCATCACCCAGACAGAAATGACAGTGACAATCAATGGTAAGAAACGCAGTTTTCCTAAGGGGACGCTTCTGTCTGCCAATATTGGGTTGGCTAATCTTGATGGCAGCTTCTTTAAAGAGCCTTTGAGCTTCGATCCTGATCGGGAAAATCTGGGGGCAGCCCTCAACTTTAACTCTGTTGGCGAAGCCAAGCGGCGTGAGTGTCCAGGACGTGGGATTGCCGAAAAGATGGGATCTGACTTATTGATTGCCTTGAGATGTAAAGCCGCATAGACATGACGGTCTAGCCTCTCAGCATGGGAGAGTTGTGGAAACATAGATTGTGAAACAATTGATCTTGGCAGCAGTGCTGAAGATTAATCATCGTCTAGGCAAAACCCTTCAACTCTAAGGTTGTAGGTTTGCCAAGGTAGCGACCCCCGGTAAGACGGGAGCATAAAACCTCTGTAAATGAATGAGATCGCGATAGAAATTGGTCCGCAGCCAAGTACAATAGCGAGCTGCTGGCAGAGGGTACAACTTTATGCCTTGGAATTCTTGATGAATGAGATGGGCGGCCATCATCCCTGAAGCAACCGCTTTGAGTACCCCCTGGGATGAAGTAGGATCAAGGACTGCCGCTGCATCTCCGACTAAGAAATACCCTGGGCCAGCAACTGGATTAACCAGTTGCCAAGTTCTTTTAACCGTATCGGTCTTGCCTTCGGGCCAGAGATTAGCTAAGTCTGGTGGGTACCAAGGGGAGTCGGGTTGTTGAGACAATAAAAAACGGGTCCATTGATAGCGCAGGGGCTGAACCTTGGCAATATAGACCCAACCCCCTGGTGCTGAAGTAATCAAGGGGGAATAATCTCGCTCTGGACAATATCCCATTGCATAGCCATACTCTACTTGCAATGCTGGAGAATATGGCGTGATTTCAAGCTTCAATTTCCGAGCGAGCCATTGATAGCTCCCCGTCGCGTCCACTACATACGTTGCCTCGATCCCGCCCCAGGTCGTGATTAATCCTTGGATCTGTCCCTGACTGACTAAGGGTTCGATGGCTCGACAGGGTTGCAGAATGTTGACGCCGATGGATTTAGCCTGCTCCAAAAGTAGGGTGTCAAAGTGCGATCGCTTCACCTGAAATCCTAGCTTAGGTCCGTGCCCATTCTCACCGAAAGGATGAAATTGGCGTTCGTCTTGCCATCCTATCCAGCGTCCAGGGCAACGCGGAAACCCAGCGGCTAGAACTTGGTCTCTGACTTCCAACTTTTTTAGCAGGGGTTCAATCTCAGGATGTAGGGTTTCACTGGGGTGGGATTGAGGTCCCTCAGCTTCTTCAATCAGTGTGACCTGTAATCCATGCTGCGCACAGCGAATGGCAGTTGCTGTACCTCCCGGCCCCCCACCAATGACTACAACATCGGTTTTAGGAAGTGACGACATGTTACCAACCCTCCCTAAAAGAGCTGTCTAACATGCTGTTCCACGAACCAATAGAAATGCGATCGCGCAATTGCTGCGCGCCACTGATGAACGCCACCATTCAGTTCCCCCCGTTGGCATATAAAGACTTAGATTTATGCTAATTTTATCAGCTCAGTCAAGGGGGTTGGTGCGATAGTCTATCTGGGTATAGCCCCATGCTTATAGATGATGTAACTACTGAGCGACATCGCGTTTTATTGGACTGTTATCGATATGCCAGAAGCTCCCAGCCAGCTTCTCCCACAGTATTCTCTTTTTTGCGGTGTTTTTGAACCACGCCTTAATTTTCCATTGCTGAAGAAAGCGGTAGTTGAACCGTAAAGGTTGTTCCCCTACCAACTTGGCTATCAACCAATATCTGGCCTCGATGTAAGCTGACGCATTGTCGAACAATCGCTAAACCTAATCCCGTCCCTGGAATCTGACCCACATTGCTGGCACGATGAAAAAATTGAAACAGTTGTGCCTGGTCTTCCATAGGAATACCAATACCCGTATCTTGAACGTCAATGGTAGCCGTCTTATTCTGAATCGTTAAGGTGACCCGAACAGTACCTGCGGGGAGGGAATACTTTAGAGCATTGGCAATCAGATTGGTCAAAACATGCTCTACTAATGTGCCGTCCATCATGACAGCTGAGCAGTCACCCTTGACATGCAGGTCAATCTTTCGCTGAGATGGATCGTTAACTTGGGCGACATCAGCTATTGATTGGCATAGGCGTTCTAGATCGAGTAGCTCAGGCTTAAATTCTAAGCGATTGGTTTCAGCCTGTCCTAGAAATAGTAGGTCATCTGTCCATTTCTGTGACTTCTCAATTGCCTTGTACAGCCGCCGTAAGATCGTTTGGATTGTTTCAGAAGGCTGGGTAACTTTAAGCTCAAGCATTTGGGCAAACCCAGAGATAGCGTTAAGCGAGTTGCGAAATTCGTGAGAGACGATATGAACAAATTGGGATTGAAGCTCACTGGCCTCTTGGAGCTGAATATTAGCGTCATTGAGTTCCAGTGAGAGGCGTCTGGCTCTTAGCAACATTTCAATCCGTCGCTGCAGAATAGCCTGAGAGCAGGGAATCGTTATTTCCTCGTCCATATTTTTCCAAAGAGTAGACGCCACAGTTTCTCGCTCAGGGTCGGGTTGCGGCGTCACTAATAGACAAGGTAAAAAAATTGGCTCAGCCTCCTGACGTCGCCTCTGCAAAGGTGCCAACAGACGCATCAGGGCAGTGCCGTCAAAAATAGCAAGGTCAAATGTTGCCTCTACTAGAGCCTGCATCTGTTGATCACTGGGAGGAGACAACACTGCATAATATTGACTCAACCACTGAGCCAAGAGGCGATTGTTCTCTTGTTGGTCAAGAAGTAGGAGAATTTGACTCATGGCTCTCCCCAAAAGCGATGAATCAGCTTGAGTAGAACCTCCTGGACCAGCGGCTTAACCAAAACTCCGTAAGCACCGTGGGCAAAACTTTCATTCTGCAGTTCGGTACTTTGTCGAGCCGAAAGAACGAAAAAAGGGATCTGACGCTGTCGGAGGTGTTGGCAGTGCGTCCAAACCTGAGGATCAAACCCAGAGATATCAATGAGTGCTAGCCGGGGCGAGTGGGGACTTGTAAGTGCTGCTTCTAAGGCTTCATAGGAGGTTGCACCAACGGTACGATATCCGCGCTGCTGCAAAAATTGAGTCAGTAATGTTTGATTACAAACATTGTGATTGAAGAGCAAGAGGGTATCAGCCATCTCTAGCGTTCCTGAGTTGACTCATCAGTCCAGTCTGGTATACCGCTGAGAATCCGGCGCAGATTGGTTAGAGGTGGGCCGACTTTAAGGCCGTAGCGAGTAATTTCAAATTCTCGCAGTGTGTTTTCAAACCCTGATAAGCGCTTTTTCAAAACACCGATAGCCTTGTGCAGTTCGCTGCGCACTTCTAGATGTCTCAGGAAGATAATATTATCAGCCAGGTAGCTGATTCCCATGCCAGTTGCTTTAAATTCGCCAGTAATCGTTTCTGTTTCATTGACTAAGATGACCGTCACGCCCATATTCTGCAAATAGCGGCATAGTGCGTGCAGTCGTTTGATCAGCTCGCCTCCTCGAATCGAAAGCTGGTAGCCAGAGATACTGTCAATCATGACAATCCGGGCTTGGTTCTGTTCGACTTCCTGGCGCACCTGTTGGGCAAATTCATCGGGGCTGAGTAACAATGCCTCTACCTGAACTACTGATAGGGTATCTTGCTCTAGCATCGCTGCTACCGGAATATTGACCCCCTCGCATCGATGCAACATCGTCTCTTTGTTCTCTTCAAAAGAATAGACGACAGATCGTTCCCCACGACCTGCTGCTTCTTTCATGAACTGGAGGCCAAAGGTAGTCTTGCCTACTCCTGTCGAACCAGTCACCACAGTAACGGTGCCGCGCTCAATGCCACCATGCAGCAACTCATCGATTTCTGGTACTCCAGAAGAAATTGATTCAGATACGAATTCATTGCCGAAGCTTTCTGGCCGCAACCTTGGAAAGACGGACATCCCTACATGGGTCAGACGGACAACATGCGTTCCACCCCGAAAATCTGAGCCCCGGAACTTGATGATTTCCAGCGTTCGCAAATCTTCTGACCGATTGTATGCCAAGTCAATAACGCCATCGCAGAGGAACTGAAGATCATCATCAGCATTAGTGGCAGTACTCTCTGAAGTGAGGAGAACAGTGCAACCTTGGTCGGTCAAGAAGCGAATAAAAGACAGGACTTGCTGATGAAACTGAAAATTATCAGTTGCTAGATAGCGAAACTGAGTCATAGAGTCGATAAAGACACGCTGAGGTTGGATTCGTTTGACCTCTGCCATAATTTTTTGAGTCGTAGGTTCGCGTTCTACGTCTGCTGGCGAGAAAATGTCATAGGTAAGGTTCTCGGCAAAGTATTCTTTTGACGGAGTGAGATCAAGAACCGAAATACCTTCTAGGTCGATGCCTATGTTGGCTGCATTGCGGCGCAGCCGTTGTTCTGGTTCTCCCAGCGTAATCAGCAACGTCGGCTCTTGCTGAGCAACACCTGTACCTAGATAATGCATTCCCAGGGTGGTTTTTCCAGTCCCTGTTCCTCCTCTAGTTAGATAGGCTTGCCCAGAGATAAACCCATTTTGCAGGATTTCATCTAAGCCACTAACACCCGTCAAAACCCTTTGAGGTCCTTGTCCTTCCACGATTTACCTAGGCAACTAACCAGTCAAAGAGTAGCATGATTTATTAAGTAGGCTCTATTGCCTAATTGGAGCCTGTCTAGACGAGGGATCTAGCACAGGTTTTGGGATTACTATTTCTGACCTTTTCTCATGCTTTCTGGATGCAGAGTAATCTGTAAAAGCAAGCTTTTGAGATTAGGTAAAGCTCTGTTCCAATATCTACCATTACCTTGGCTAAACAACGCTTAGATACTTTACTGGTTTCCTTGAATTTGTGTGTTTCCCGACAGCAGGCACAGCGGGTCATTCGAGCTGGCGAAGTAACCGTTGATCACCAGTTAATCGACAAGCCAGGAACCGAAGTGCTAGTAACAGCGGATATTCAAGTAAAACAAAAGTCTCCCTATGTTTCTCGGGGAGGACACAAGTTAGAAAAAGCACTCGCTGAGTTTCCCATTCAAGTTGAAAATCGGATCTGTCTGGATGGCGGGATTTCAACCGGTGGGTTTACGGATTGTCTATTGCAAGCAGGAGCCCAACAAGTTTATGGCATTGATGTAGGTTATGGACAGGTGGCCTGGAAGCTACGTACTGATCCGAGAGTAATCCTAAGAGAGCGGACCAATCTTCGCCATCTCCAACCGATTGATTTGTATGCTAATCAATCACCTGTTCCTAATTTAGGGGTGATTGATGTCTCATTTATTTCGCTGGCCAAGGTACTCCCTGCTTTGTGGCAACTACTAGACGTGCCCCGAGAAATGATTCTTTTGGTGAAGCCTCAGTTTGAAGTGGGGCAGGAACGCGTTGGCAAACACGGTGTAGTGCGGGATGTGCAGGCTCATGCAGATGCGATCGCACAAGTCTGGAAAGCTGCTTCAACGTTAGGCTGGCAATATGCAGGGTTAACTTGGTCCCCCTTACCCGGTCCGAAAGGGAATATAGAGTTTTTATTGTGGCTACGGCAAGAGACGAGTCAACCTGCTCCTCCTACCCATGATTTCTTATGTATTGCGGAAGAGGCTAAAAGCAATCTTCAAAAATAGATAAAGGCCGTATTGTGATGACTCAGAAACAGAACTTCTGCTTGGGCAGTGAGGATTTAAAGACAACCCTTTTACTTACCTTCAAAATCAATCGCTTCATATAGTTCTGCAGAGACAATCTCGACAGACAGCGATGACAGCAAAAAAGAAGCATCCAGACCGCTATATTCCGTCAGCAACCACTGGTTTGACGATTGCTTCAGATAATGCTCAACACAGGGTTGATACTGATTAATTAATAAATACTCTTGCAGTGAGTCAACCGTGCGGTAATTCATAAATTTCTCACCTCGGTCATAGCCCTGAGTAGACTCCGACAAAACTTCTGCAACAAAAATTGGATTCATCACCGTATCTTTTCGACTAGGCTGAAGGTCCGGCGGGCGTGGCGTCACCATCACGTCGGGATAGGTATAGAGATTGCATTCCGGCAACCAGAGTCGCTGGTCTGTGACAAAAATGCTAAGCGGCTGCTTTCGCAACGCCATCGTCAGCAAGAAAATCAACATCCGTGTTATCTCATTATGCGCAGGGGTGCCGCCGGTCATTTCAATAATCTCTCCATCACGGAACTCGCTGCGAACCCCAGACTCTAACTCTAGGGTCAGATATTCCCCAGCCGTGTAGGTTTTAGTTTTCGGTGCTGCCATCGTCATCATTCAGCCCTTTCATCTTTCTCTAATCCTGAGTGCCAACCTCAACCAGCACAGCAGGCTCACACATAACACCCTCAGTCAGCGTCTTAAAACTAGTCTCAATCAATGGGGCAAAATCTGCCTCAATTTCACAAACTTCTTTAACTTGGCAAAGACCACCAAAATTTAGATATTAACGCTTGGTACCCGATAGTTTGCGTAATCTTGGCTCACTCCTTTGCATGTTCACCTTAATCTCTACCATCAAACTCAGCAAATCTTCTGGCCTATGCTCAATTTTAGATGGGCTATACTCCTCGCTTAATGTGATTTGGAGGTGCAGGATGTAGGTGTAGGAGTTGCAAACGGTTTCACCCAGCCCCAGTCTAAGGCTTGATTGAGGACGATGCGATCGCAACTAAACATCAGCCAGCTCTCAATTGCCATCAACACAAACGGTATTGTCGTACCAGTGCTTCCTACTCCCGTATCGATTTGGGCCAGTCCTCGTACAAAACTGAAGGCAAGCACTGCCCCTGATTGCAGTTGCGAGTTGGCATCCCTTCGGATCACATACCGATACGTTACTCCAAACAAAAATCCAGATGCTGCTGCCAACCCCATAGACCGACCCGCCGCGATCAAGGCTTGAGAAATAGCTGTCGTTAAGACTGGAGTAACCCAGCCGCTGGGCAGTAGCGGCAAAAAGATAAATTGATTGGCAGCCAGCACAAAAATAAAGACTAAACTTGCAGCACTAGCAGAGAAGAGGCCTGCCTTCAGTGATTCAATCCGTTCCTGTTGAGTAAAAGGTGTTTGCTCCATAGGGCTATAGGCCAAGACCTGATAAAGATATATAGAGTCTGGAGCGATTTTATAGGAGAGGAAACAACCTAAGGAGATTCAGATTCGCCTACTTCTACTTCTTGTAACCCTTCCTTACGGATCAGGTTGTGTAATCGAGGCCAGAGCAACCAACCGACGATAGCTAGCAACACCAACACTCCAAATTGAGAAACGCTAGTGATCAATCGAGATAAAGGAATAATTTCACCTGCAAAGAAGGCCAAAGTCACCATGACGACAGCCCAAAGTGCAGCCCCTAAGGTGTTATAAAACAAAAAGCTGGGAAAAGGCATCTTGGCAATCCCAGCTAAGGGGCTGGCAAAAATTCGCAGGAGAGCAACAAAGCGTCCCAGTAAGACCGTGCGCGCAGCATTCGTGCTGAATCCTGCTTTGATTTCCAGCAACCGCTCTTCGCGCATGTTAATCAACCGACCCGCTCTAGACAGTAACGGCCAGCCACCATAAAAACCGATCCAATAACCACAGGTGCCACCGATGGTTGAGCCTGCGATCGCGCAGCTTAAAACCCCGAAATAGTTCAGATCCCCTTCACCCGCCAAGAAACCGCCTACCAAGACAATCGCTTCACCCGGCAAGGGTAATCCTAAGTTCTCAAACAATATACCTAGGCAGACAACCCAATAGCCGTACTGATGGGCTAATGTTTGCAAAGTGTCTAACGAAATCCAGTCCATAGACCTTAATACAAACTATTTACAAATTTACACATCTCAATTCTGGCTTCCAAGATCTAACTTTGTCAATCCTAGTCCAAGCCAGTGATAAGACTACGTTAACTTAACTTTAGGCAATTCGGCGATAGATGGCACAGAGCCGACTCGGAGAAAACACTTTAGCTTGAAACATGAAATTGGGAGGTACGTTGATAATCACGTAATCAGGGGATTCATGATATTGCTCAAATAGGGTGGGCATGCCTTTAGGTGTATTTTCACTATAGGGAACGGGCTGGAAAATGAGCTCTGTAAATTCAACCGCATCTGCTTGACTCTCGCGAGCAACTTGCTGCACAAATCCTTCATTCTTTAGAAGGTGAAACAACGCTGCTTTAATCTCTGGATCCAGGGTGAAACTGCCGTCAAAGTTATCGATGATTTTGAGGTGTGCCATAGGAGATGAGGAAATATATCACGGCGGATAATAGGGGTTACCTCACCAGCGTAAAAGATTCCATGAACTCTGAAAAGAGAGAGCTATGATCGCGGGGTATATCATCTAGAGACTCCAACGATGCTGACCACCAGTCCCAATCTAGAAGCTGTACAAAGGCGATCACGCTAACACTTGATAGATGTGTGAATATTTTTGGAGGCAAAGGAGCTTTATGCTCAGTCATAGGACGTTATAGACAAAGTAAGGTGGTTAGAGCATGCAGGTTGGATTTATCGGCACAGGTTTAATGGGAGCCCCGATGGCAACTAGGTTGCTGGAGGTCGGACATACAGTTACTGCCTACAATCGCACCGCTACCAAATTAGAACCGCTGCGAGCCGCTGGAATTGCGATCGCAGACTCGCCCCTCCACGTTCTACAAACATGCGAAGTCATTGTGCTGATGCTTACCAATGCAGCGGCTATTCAAGACTTGCTGTTTGCACCCACCACTACAGCGGCCTTATCGGAACGGACCCTAATTCAAATGGGAACGATTGCCCCTGCGGAAAGCAAAACCATTCATAATCAGGTCCAGGCAGCAGGTGGCACCTATTTAGAAGCACCTGTGTTAGGCAGTATTCCCGAAGCAAAGGTAGGAAAGTTATTGGTGATGGTGGGGGCAGTCGCCCAGGATTTTGATACCCTGTTACCGCTCTTACGAGGATTTGGACCAGACCCCTTATTGGTCGGCCCAGTAGGCACCGCGGCAGCTCTCAAGTTAGCCCTCAATCAACTCATTGGCGGACTGACGACGGCTTTTGCTACTAGTCTTTCCTTTTGCCAAACCTATGGGGTAGAAGTAGAAACGTTCATGCAAATCCTGCGAAACAGTGCTCTCTATGCGCCGACCTTCGATAAAAAACTGGCAAGGATGCTGGATCAAAATTTTGAGAATCCCAACTTCCCCACCAAACACTTGCTCAAAGATATGACCTTGTTTCAGCAGGCAGCCCAAGCCGAAGGACTCCCCGTCGAAAATATCGAAGCTATCCAAACCATTATTGCTAGAGCAATGAACCAATTTGCGGATGCAGATTATTCGTCCATTTATAATGCAGTTACCCAATCTGCATAACACTACATTTGCCCAACCTCATATTCACCCAAACTGGTAATGTTTGCGTACAGCACTGCGGATGCTCCAGGTACAAGACATACCCGCCGGGAAGGTGACAAGATCCCCTTGGCCCATGATCACAGGCTCACCAGCATCAGGTGTGACGACAACATTGCCCTCTAAAAAATAGCAGGTTTCAGATTCATCATATGTCCAAGGAAATTCCGAAATCTCCTTGGACCAAATTGGCCAACTGCGCACATGTAAGGCTTGCATACGGTCCTCACTTGGCTGATGTTCTATCTGAATTTGCGCTTGTTGTTCGGTATGCATGGGTACTGCTCCGCAAACATCTTATGCAAGCAGCTTAGCACCTGCTTTGAGTGAATATGGGCGGCAGCATCTCCTCTAAATGAGGGCCAGTTGTTTTTGAGGGGAGTACCCCGGAAAGATTTGGTTAAGATGCTTGGGATCAACCCCCATCCCTGTTGTGAGTAGGGGTGCGATCGCATCCCTAAAATCCGTCGTAATCGCCAAATCTCTTCCTTGATAGCGTTGGGATTCAGCTAAGCCCGGCCAATCTCCATAGACTTGACCGCCCCGCACTCGCCCTCCTAACACCCACATAACATTACCGTGGCCATGATCAGTTCCCCCGTTGCCATTCTCCGCCACCGTACGCCCAAACTCTGACATCACCACAATTGTCGTGTCATCAAAAGTGTTTCCCAAGCTGGCTTTTAGCTGATTCAGTCCTTTGCCCACAGGTCGCAGCAAGTTAGCCAGACGTCCCTGGCTGCCACCTTGATTGATATGAGTATCCCATGCGCCCAAAGAGACGAAGGCAATTTGTGTTTTGGCGTTGCCATTAAAAAGTTGGGCTAAGCGACGAGCATTCGTCATGAGGCTAGTGGGACCAGGAGCACCTCTCGACGCTTGTACCATTTCTGTATTCAATTCAGTTTTCAGAATTTCTCGTGCTTCCATCCCTTCTTGGTAGGCCCGACTAAGATCAGTATCTCCCTGATATAGACGATCAAATGCAGATTGAATAGGAGGTCTATCCAAAGGCAGGGGCCTGACGGCTTGGCGGCCAAAAGGTAAGTTAGCCACCGATTTAGCACCTGACAAAATTAACGGGGTTCGGTTGCCCAAATTTAGAGCTTGGGTTGGACGCCCCACAGGCAAATGAGCTAAGACCCGGTTCAACCAACCATCCTCTGACTTTTTGCTCCCTGGCGTTCCCAATTCCATATAATCTTGAGCATCAAAATGGGAGCGGGTTGGATCAGGCAAACCACAAGCATGAACAAAGGCTAGTTGCTTCGATTCCCATAAAGGCATGAGATCTGCCAGAGCAGGGTGCAATCCAAATTGCCCATTTAAATCAATTGCTCCTTGGGTTTTACCAGGTTCAGGAATCGCTAGGGTGGGACGAGCTTCATAATAGAGGGTCTCTCGATAGGGAACGACCACATTTAGACCATCGACAGCTCCGCGCAACAAAATGACAATCAATCGAGGGTGGCGGTCGGCAGAATTTTGGGAATAGGCGGGCTGTTTGCCAAAGCTATTGAACCCCATTGCGGTGAAACCGGAAGCAGCAGCAAAGGTAGAGTACTGCAAGAACTGTCGACGTTTCATAGGAGTTTTAATTTTGGGCTAAGGGTGGTCAATTGATGCAGATCCAACTGAATCTAGCGATACATCATTTCGGGACTACCGAGTATTAATGCTGCTCTTAATCTTTGGGGACTATTATCAATCACAGATTGAGTTTGAGCTGAAAATTGATGACCCAAGGTCTGCTGGAGCTGAGTCGATTGGGCCGCAGGGTGTCGTCGTCCCTGCCTTTGTACAAAAGCAGTTGCCAGGCTAATGCGACGAAGTGTGGCATCAGGATTGAGCCAAGATGTCTTGATATTGGCATAACCATTGGGTGTCTGACATTGATAGAGAGGCATATCAAACTGATTCAGAGTTCCAGAAATGAATCGGGTTTTGTTCCTGGGGCTGTCAACCGCTCTGGCCACTGAAATGATGTATTCGTAGGGAGTTTTAAATTTTTGTTGATAGAACTGGGTATCTCTAAACTCAGAACTTTGAAATAACGTTGCCAAAACCGCTCGAATATCGCCATTAGTCGCCTGAAATTGTTGAGCAAGGCGATCAACTAAGGGTGCAGGAGGAGCGTCTGTCACAAAGTACTGGGCTAGCTTATAGCTAATATGTTGGGCAGTAGCTGGATGGTTGGCCAACATATCTAGGAGCTGTTCTCCTTCAGCTACTCCCTGCCCCGTAATCGATTGTCCCAAAAAGGTTTTTCTGCTGTTGTCATGGCGTCTAGCGTCAAAATAAAATCCCTGCTTTGCTGTCGTTCTTTGACGACCTTGAGGTAACCCCCAGCCGGTCAAGATTTTGGCTGCCGTGATCACATCAGCTTGAGAATATCCTCCTTTCACCCCCATCGTATGAAGTTCTAACAGCTCGCGGGCATAATTTTCATTTAAGCCCTTAAAGCGTCCTGGGGCTGTGGTGCTGTGGGGAGCTGTATTTTGCCAGTTGTCTAGGTAGTACAGCATGGCAGGATGTTTAGCCGTGGCTTCTAATAAGTCTCTAAAGGAGCCAAAAACGTAGGGACGAATCGCTTGTTGTTCATAAGACCCGACCCAAAACTTAGTTAAACCTTTGCTAGCAGAGACATTGAAATGATTAAACCAAAAATCAACCATCACCTCTTCTAGTTGGTGAGAGCTAGCAATTGCCCGGGCAAGTCGAGCATCAGAGGCTTCTTCCAAGGGAATACGGACTCGACGACGAAGTTTCTTTTGCTTTTCAGGACTTAGTTTTGGCTTGCCCTTACCAGAGCCTCTATATTTGTATTGACGTACCAACTGCATGGGTGGTAGGGCTAGGGTTTGATACTGTTCGAGTTGTCGAAGCAATTCAGGCGAGTCCTGAGTCGTCTCTGGGTGGAGCTGCTCCTGAATATAAGCATCAATGCCGATGGACTGAACATGTTGGATGTCTCCTGGGCTAGGGCCAAAACTAAGACGATTGATAACGTGAACAATGTCTGTTTCTGTGGGCGCAGCTATTGCAGATTGCATCACCATGTGGCAGCTTGCTACCCAAATTCCCAGTCCTACAACAAAGCTGAGAGAAACCTTGAGGATATTGCAACGGTATTTTGCCATACTGTCATCCATTCTTATAGCTGAGCCTAGTTCTGAGACAAAAGTTGCTTCGGTTAGGTTCTAAGACAAAAGCATCTAGATTTTGTTTCTGATGGAAAGCTGAAAATAAAGTTACCCTTTACTCCAAGAAGTCAGATAGACCGTTTATCCGAGAAACTGAAAGAAGGAATTTATGGAATCAGTTGATGTCTGACTATCACTTTATTCTGACTTTCATTATATTTTGATCCACTCTAGCAAAGAGAAATAATTGTGATGGAGAACTGTTTCGACGGCTCTTGTTTCAATAGGTGCAGCGAACAAATAACCTTGTGTATATTCGCAATCTAAATTTCTACAGAGGGCGGGCTTGTTCTAGAGTCTCATCTTCTGCGATCGCATTGATATTAAGGCTGTGGGCCAATTGAACCACCACTTGCATGATTTCTGATTCTGAGTTTGCAGTATTGGATGTTCTCAGACTCACATTTCTAAAGCCGATAAGCCGCCCGCGAATACGGCTTGTGTCATCGTTGAATATCCGCTTGCTTATTTTGTTGTCCTGTGATTGTGGTTGCAAGTATCCCAGACCTCGGCCATGACCTGAACAGCAACTTCGATAGGTAGCTTTCTCAAGGTACTACTATGGTGAAATTTGAGGCTGATTGCCAGTTGTTTGCGCAAGACTGACACTTCATCGGAAACATCAGGTTGGAAATCAGACTGGAAAACAGTTTCATTCTCCATAAGTTTGAGGCTACTCTTTTCAGATCATTTTTATTGTTCCCCAGTTATGCTTTTGTTCCTTCCTTTAAGCAGGAATTGTCAACCGATAGGTTGAGGTACGGAAGGCCAACTATCTTTCTGCGACTGATGTAGCTTCTAGGACCAGAGATACATTGCAAAAGTCTACAATTTGTCTCCAAGTCAGAGTGTAGGGTTCAACAGAGTTCTATAATGAACGGCGACCAAATCTGCTACTGCGGCTTGGCACACTCCCCCAGTTTATAGAGGTCTATGGATGTTAAAAGCTATCGTCAAACTCTGTGTTCTTGTTGCTGTTCTCTGGTTTGGAGTCCTGCCGCCTGATATTGTGCATGCACAAATGCGAATGGGCCCCCTTTCCAAAGCAGCCATCCAGAATGTGCCTATACTACGGAAAACTAAAACTTGCGAGGGGTGTGATTTAGCGGGGGCTGCTCTCCAAAGTTATGATTTGCGAGAGGCCAATCTGAAAAACGCGAATCTGAAAAATTCCACGATTAAATTAAGCGATCTAACAAATGCCAATCTTGAAGGGGTTATTCTAGAAAGCTCCCGGATTGAAGAGACAACTTTGACCGGTGCTAATTTTGCCAAGGCCGATTTGGCTGTTGCCAATTTGAATGGTTGTGATTTCAGTGGTGTAAATTTGCAAGATGCTAACTTGAGAGCAGCAACGCTCAACAAAACAAACTTTATCAATGCTGATTTGCGGGGTGCTAATCTACGAGCGGCTAATTTTCAAGGAGCCACTCTGGATGGAGCTAACCTGGATGGGGCTAATCTGTGCAATACAGTCATGCCTAATGGCAAGCTCAGTTTTCGTGATTGCAACCCAGCTAAGTGATGCAAGCTCAGCAGTTAGGCTCACGATCATTTAGCTAGCTGTGTGATGTAAAGCTCCGACAATAGCTGAATTGCATTACCGATGTACACCTGCATTAATAGTGCGAACAGTCTACAGATACAGCAATCCAAAAGCAAATTATTCTTGAATAAGGTAAATTACAGTCAAAGACCATAAAAACTTAAGAATTATACTGGAATAGACGATATTTTGTCGATAGTATTTTCATGAGGGGGAGTTACATGGATCAGCACCTTAATCAACAGCCTTCATCGGATTGTGATTAAGATGATCGTTTAACCTGGCTGTTTTCTGCTAACTAGATGCGGTCAGTCGCAAGCCAAAGCTCCTTTTGAAAGCAGAACATAAACATGATCCGCGTTCTTTTAATCGATGATCAAAAAGTGATCCGCCAAGGTCTTAAGGCTTTATTAGAGTCAGAGTCTGATTTACAGATTGTGGGGTTAGCCGAGAATGGCAAAGTTGGCACTGAAATGACAGAGCAGCTCCAACCAGATGTTGTCTTGGTTGATATGTATATGCCGGTCATGGATGGTACAGCAGCAACAGAAATTATCTGTCAGCGATGCCCCAATACTAAAGTTCTACTATTAAGCAGTGCAGATGATGATCAATGTATTGCAGATGCACTAGGGGCTGGTGCCATGGGGTATCTCCTCAAAGATGCTTCATCAGAAGAAGTTGCTAATGCGATTCGCTCCGTTCATAAGGGTTATACCCAACTGAGCCCAGGCCTCCTAAACAAAGTAATGAATCGCAATCCATCACAGGCTGCAGGGACGACTGTAGCCTCTGCAGATCTGACCTATGCTGAAAATGAATTGCTGAGATTACTGAAAGAACCTGACTCACTGAATCTCTCTACCCTTGACTCCTTTCGAGTCCTCGTCTCGTCTCCCACAATAGCTAAAAAACTATTGCCACATCTTAAGCAAAAACTACAGCGGCAACCCGATCATGTTTTTGCTTACTACATTTTGGGAACTTTATTGTATGAGCACCAACATCAAGCCAAAGTGGCCTTAAGCTGTTGGCGCAAGGGATTCCAGCAAGCTCTAGCACAAGAACTTCCCCTAGAAGGGTTATTGCTGTTTTGTCGGTCTATCTTTTTAATCGATAATGACGAAGCCTGCGCAGGCATTCAACAGGTCGTTGCCATACATGGAGAGTATGTTTCTGATTCTAACCTGGGAAAAACTGCAGAGCGAGTTTTTGGCCCAAGGTCTGAATGTTCCCAACTCCTAACTATTATCTGGCAAATAAGGAGGTTGCACGCTTTACTTGATGAACATTACCCCTTAAAGTCAAAGCTTGATGACTTGAAGGTTGGGTTTGCGGTGCTTGGTAGTAAAAAACGAGTTTATAGCCTTTGAGGAGAAGGGTTTTGACGGCAATCGATCAAATTGAGAAAGAATTAGCAGACTTGAGGAATCGCTTTAGCCAAGCTTTTCAAGTGTTGGACGATTTTTCTCAACTCCAAACTCACTTCGAGCAATTGACCCAAACCCAACAGGACTTAGAGGCTACTTTAGGTCGGGCTCAAAATACGTTGCAAGCTTCTTCGACACCAGTGTTGCAAGAGCAATATAGCCAGTTAGAAGCACAGCTGGAAGCTAAATACGCTCAGTTGCATTCGGAGCTGCTGGATTTGAGGCATAGCTTTGAAGCCACTACCTATGATTTGCAAGATCAACTCCACCAAGATCGGAATCAATTACATCAGCTAGGGCAAAATGCGAACGCGCCTTCTAGCATGGACAACAACAAACTAGATTGGTTGGAGAATTCCATGCAAGACTTGAGCAATTTGATCTATGCAGATCGGTCAGCTTTGCAACATTTGGATCGGCGCCTCAACCATGTCAAGCGAATCACTGACATCATCACGGTTGTTGGGGCCAGTTTTCTTTTCGTGATCACCGTCGTTTTATTTGTGACCCATGCCCAAGGTTGAGGGGTTGGCTAGTGGGTCTCCAGAGCTTCTACAGGCATACTTTTAATTGCAAAAATTTTAGCCACAATCTCAGAAACCACTTTGTCAGGGGTTGATGCACCTGAGGTAATTCCGACCACCAGGGGGCCAGCAGGAAGCCAATCATTAGTCATCGTGAGGTCGCAATTCAGAGGTTTATGCTCTACCTGATTGCCAGGACCAATACGAGCTGCACAGTCAATGTGATAGGACGGAATTTGCCTGTCAATAGAGATTTCTTGCAGATGAGTGGTGTTGGATGAATTGAATCCACCGATGACGACCATTAAGTCTAGGGGCTCGTCCACAAGCTGAAACATGGCATCCTGACGCTCCTGGGTTGCATCACAGATGGTATTGAAACTGAGGAAATGCTGGTTAACGCTAGCAGGACCGTATTTGCGCATCATTGTCCGTTCGAAGAGTTTACCAATTTGTTCGGTTTCCCCTTTGAGCATAGTCGTTTGGTTGGCGATGCCAATTCGGACTAAATCCGTTTCTGGGTCAAATCCGGGAGAATAAGCTTGGGAAAATTTTGCCATGAAGTCAGTCCGACGCTGCGCCCGCTCTGGCGGGGTCTGACCTGGATTCAGAATGTATTCTGCAACGTACTCTGCTTCTTCTAGGTTGAGGAGTACTAAGTAAGTTCCTGCAAAGGAACTAGTGGCGATGGTTTCTTCGTGTTTATACTTGCCATGAATAATAGAGGTATGAGCCCCTTTTTTATGCTTTTCTACAGTATTCCAAACTTTAGATACCCAAGGACAAGTGGTGTCCATAATCGTACAGTTTTTGTCATTAAGGAGCTGCATCTCTTGGACGCTGGCCCCAAATGCCGGTAAGATAACCACATCATTTTCGGCAACGACGGTGAAATCTTTATGGTCGTCTGATTGAACAGGAATAAATTCAACGCCCATGTCGCGCAAGTTTTGGTTAACGGACGGATTGTGAATAATCTCATTCGTAATCCAAATTCGTTCGTGTGGGTACTGGCGGCGCGTCTCGTAGGCCAAGGCGATGGCCCGCTCAACCCCCCAACAAAACCCAAATGCCTCAGCTAACCGGATTGTGACGTCCCCCTGTTGTAGTCGGTAGCCATTGTCTCGGATTTGTTGGATGAGCTGGCTGTTATATTCAGACTGGAGTAGCGTTGTTACGGCTTGCTCATGACCAAATCCAGTCCGATGGTACTGCTCGGATTTGTGCAGCGATCGCTTAAAGGCTTTTGTATCCATGAATGTATTCCTGCATCTACGGGGATTGAAGACCTGCAGACTAGTCTAGAGAAAAACTGCAAGACACTGCGCGAGGCTAGTTTTATAGTCACTGCAACTATCGCAACTCTTCTATCATACTGGGAACAGATCATCTACAAACTATCGATTTTAAGACGATGGACAGCTTGCTGAAAAGACATTTGGGGTAGAGACTAACTTTGTGGTCATCCTTGCTATTGAGGAATGTTGAGAATCGTATCCACGATCTGCCAGAAACTAATGGCAAGGTTATGGCAGTCCTATAATCTTCTCAAAGAATGCAGAATAAAATGGCACGAAGAGAGTTGGGAGAATCGTTTTGAGCTTTGGCGGAGCCCTATTGATTAGGGAACCCTCAACGCTGTTTACTCATCACTAAAATCTAGACCCTCTTCTCCGCAGGCATTAACCATGAGACCCTCTTTGCCAACAATGGTACTGCTTCCCTTAGGCACCCTGCTGCAAAATGGTACTTACCGTTTAGAGCAGTTGTTAGGGCATCGCAGCTGGGAATTGACCTACGAGGGTACCCATCTTCCGAGCCAGCAATCGGTCATTCTTAAAACACTCAACCCTTCTGGCAAAGCGCCTGATCAAATTGCTCATCAAAGAGACCTTTTCCTCCAACAGGCTCGAGCATGGCAGTCTCTTCAACATCCACACCTTGAATCTATACGAGACATTTTTGTGCAGTCGGTCCTGCCTTTTCTAGTCAAGGATCAAGGGTTTGGACAGACTTGGGCAACCCTAGGGGGTGATCAACCGTTAACAGAATCGGTGGCAATCGCCAAAATCGCCCAGATTGGGAGTGGATTAGCCTTAGTGCATCAGCATCATCTTGTACACGGAGAGATCCGACCTGAGCATGTCATCATACACCCCGAGACCCATGTGCCAATGCTGATGACTATGGGGTGGGACTGCGATGCGACTGATTTGCCTTCGACACCCAAAAACCATGCTTACACTGCTCCTGAGCAATATCAAGGCCAACAAACGATGGCGACTGATATCTATGGATTAGCGGCAACTTTGTACACCCTACTGACAGGACAAGTGCCGATTACGGCTCTTCAGCGGCAGCATATTCGCTTAGAACTCCAACATCCTGGCATCAGTCAGACCACCATTGTGGCCATTCTTCGGGGGATGGCGATGCAACCCCAGCATCGTCCTCAATCAGTATCAGAGTGGATGGAGCTTCTGCCCCCAGAGCATTGGCAACCTGCCGTTTTCTCAGCAGAATCGGGTAATATAGGCGCAGTCTCTCCGGCCAAAACCAGAGAGTTATCCTCAAAATCAGCGGCCTTAGAGGAACTATCTTCCATCAAATCACCAGTCTCTGATTCTCAGGATTCTGACCCCAAAGATAAGGTGGTACTACCTGCTTCTGAATTAACAGTTTCCCCGCCGGAGCCAACCCAGACTGTGCCTTCTACTCGTCTTCAGTCCCGCCCCGCAGCCCCCCAGTTCCCGGTTCGGGCTTTAATGATTTGTTCAGTCCTATCTGGTGTGCTCGGAATTGGCTTTGGGCTTTTGCTGCGTTTTCATTACCAAAACCAGTTTGCTACCCCTCAGGTACCCACTAAAGATGTACCTGTCAAGAATGAGCCTTTTTTACCAAAGTCACGGCCAGCAGAACGGCAATTAGAGACTTTTCCCACGCCTGCTGAGATGCCCGATGAGTCGCCAACGCCCTCAACCTTAGAAGAAGAGCCTGCTGATTCTCCTTCTGATCCAGAAGGGGTTGAGACAACTCCGTCTGGATCAGATCCTGCACCGCTGACGCCTGAAACCTTTGAAACAGAGAGCCCAAATCTTGAAACTTCTCCGGAAAACTATCCTAATGGTCTAGCGCCAGATCCTTACTCATCTCCCTATGAGCCATTACAGACACCGGATCTGACAATTCCTCCCTCATCAGAATCACCGTCAGAGTATCAGTAAACCTCAGATTAGACCTGCGATCGCAACCGTCAGCTAGGAGAGACTATTCCGTGGTGGTGGTGATGTTGTTGAGTATCTGTAAAAGGGAAGACACTTCCGTGAGTTCGGGGGCAGACTGGAGAGTTGTAGAGTTAGCGTTCGTAAAAATCTTCAGATCACCTCGTTCACGAGCAATATGTTGAACATCTGGATGGAGAATGATGAAAGGATACTGAGTTAGGGGCGAATCAGCGGTCATTTCTACAAATATTTCAGGGGTCTTGGCAGTATAGAGAACAACATTGGGTTTCCAAACATTAACGAGCAACTCAGCTTCTTCCAGAGTGGTGGTAGATAAGACTCGCCATTGATACCCATGCAGTGATGTGTTGATGTCTAGCGGTAAGATACTGTCTGCTTTTTCTAGATTGCTATCCAAATGGAGAACGGTTAATTTTTGAGATTGCGGTGAGTCTGGACGAGAAGCGCTGAGTTGATCAGGGTCAATTGTGTGGGTGTTGGCGGTACTAGAGGGTTGGGGGTTGCCTAGTCCTTGCTCTAGCCATTGCTCCAATTTTTGACCGAGTGTTGCTAAAGTCGAGCAGATCTGACCTTCCATCTTTGATGCCCGCTTGCAATCAGCATCATCACCCACCAACAAAATAGGTCGAGCGCTATCCTGTTTCCTCAGCAAAGCCAATACGTCCCACCCTGAGGCAGTTGTCAACGTTGTTTGCAAAATTACAGCTTCGGGCTTAAAGATCTTGAGTTTCTGCAGTGCTTCCTGTTCTGAACGAGCGATGATAGCTTGCACCGATCGGTTAGATAAATGTTGATTTAATTGGTCAATGAGCGTAGGGTCAGTGGCGATAATCAGCACTAACTCTCTTGTGCCTTTTCTGGCCAAGTTTCTGCGGGTCGATTCGGTGGGAATATAGACAGAAAAGGTGTTGTTTTGATCAGGACCAGAGATAAAGCTAACACTACCGAATATCTGTTCAGCTAATCCGGCTGCCAAAATTAAGCCGAGTCCAGTTTTACCGAAATGGTCTAAATCAGGATGGGTCCAAGTTTGGGGAGATTGAAAAATCAAAGGTTGCTGCTGGTAGGGGATAGGAATACCCTGATCAGTAATAGTGAAAATCACCCAGCCTTGCCACCTTTTTACGCTTAATTCGATGGTTGACAGACCTCGAGTCAACCCTAGAGAATTATGTAGCAAATAAACGAGGATTTGACGTAATTTCAACTCGTTGGTGAAAAGAATGCCTAGGTGTGTACTGGAATCACACTGAATAGTGAGTGAGTGAGTATTTGCTGTTCCTTGTTCCAGCAGGTAATAGCGCTTGGCTTGGGCGATCGCATCTGCACATAGCAAGTCTAAGTCAACGGCATTTCTGGATTCCGGTTGATCATGGGTGTGAAGCTGGGTTAAATCCTGCAAATTATTGACGATGCCCATCAGCTGCTGGCTTTTCTGATGGATGAGTTGCACATACTCCAGTTGGCGTTCAGATAGAGTCTGAATACCTTGATGGCTGAGGACATTGGATAAACTGAGCACTGCTGTGAGCGGAGATTTAAGTTCATGGCTAATCTCTGCTAACAGTTCGGCACTGAGGACGCCATCCAGGGGAGTGGTCTCTGGTGAACTAGAGGACTCTGGCCAGGCTGGGGGATGGTCGGATAACTCTAATGGAGATACCCTACTCTTCAGATCTGAAGAGAACTTGATGGCAACACTGAGCGGCGTTTGCTGGGCAAGGAACTGGATTAATCGGGTTGTGTCCAATAGACCCCGGTATTGACCTGTTGTGTCTTCAACAATGGCCCAAGAGAGGCTGATATTTTGGGAAAAGGTTTGTAAATATTGCCAGAATTGCTTGAGTGAATAGGTCTCTGGCACACATTGTAAGGGGCAGCTATACAAGTTAATCCATGCCGCAATAGGCTGCTGGGGAGACAACGCCAAGACTGATTGCTGCTCGGTCAGAAACAACCGAATAAACTGCGAAAGAGGAATGAGACTAAGGGGCTGTTGTTGGTTGTTAACAACAACTAATTGGGATGAATTTGCACCGCAGGCAACAGATTCGATATCAGCTGGAATAACGAGTGATGCAGTGCTTTCTGACGGATGTTGTAATAAATCAAGGATTTCCTGGATGGGAGTTTCAGCTTGACAGGTCAAGGTCTGTTGCAAAAACTCGCCGACGCTTGTTTGTTCAAATAACACATAAATACCCGCGACGTCTGGTTCAAAAGGAACCACTGTGAGTGCTGAAGTAGGGATAAATTAACAGAGCTTTGATAACACAAATTAAATAGCTTGAAATGGAAAAAAGTAGCTAAGTTTTAGTGAAAAACAGCACAGTTTGGCTAAACAGAAATCTATAAAAATCTAATTAGACCTATTATTTCATGATCTATAGAAATTATCTGGGCATGATGGATAACGTCATCAAAGAAAACAGGTATAAGACCCCCGGTGACTTCTATCATAAAGGAGATTTATCTATGAAGTTAAGAAGAGGGCTGGCCTAAGAGTTTGGACCGGAGAGTTTTGATGCGATCGCGATACTTAGCCGCCTCCTCAAACTCTAAGTTTTTGGCTGCTTCCTGCATTTGGGCCTCCAATTGGGTGATTAACTCTGGCATACTCTCCAGAGGCAAATCATCTACTTGTTCGTAAGCATCTTCTAGCTCCTGTGTGTTCAGCCGCCGAGACACTTCCAGAAACGCCAAGATCGCGTTGTCTGATCCTTTTTTTACCGGTTGCGGGGTAATGCCATGCTTTTGGTTGTGCGCAATCTGAAGGGTACGACGACGCTCCGTTTCCGAGATCGCTCTTTCCATACTGTTGGTTAAATTATCGGCGTAGAGGATGGCTTGGCCCCGGATATGACGAGCGGCGCGGCCAATGGTCTGAATCAGCGATCGCTCCGCTCGCAAAAACCCTTCTTTGTCCGCATCCAAGATGGCGACCAGGGATACTTCCGGCAAATCCAAGCCTTCTCGAAGTAAATTTACCCCAACCAACACATCAAAGACGCCTTTGCGCAAATCTCTTAGGATTTCAATCCGCTGGATCGCATTAATCTCCGAGTGCAGGTAACGGACCCGGACACCCCGTTCTTCAAAGTATTCAGTCAGGTCCTCTGCCATTCGTTTGGTGAGGGTCGTGATCAAGGTCCGCTCTTGCCGATGCACCCGTTCATTAATCTCAGCCAATAGATCATCGACTTGCCCCGTAGTGGGACGCACAAAAATCTCTGGATCGATCACACCTGTGGGTCGAATCACCTGCTCCACCACCCGATTCTCTGACAACTCGATTTCCCATTGGCCAGGGGTGGCGGAGACAAACACACATTGGCCGACTTTTTGCCAAAATTCCTCAGATTTGAGGGGGCGATTATCGGCGGCACTGGGCAACCGAAAGCCATGATCAATCAGCACTTTCTTCCGGGCTTGATCGCCGTTATACATGCCGCGAATTTGGGGAACGGTTACATGGGATTCATCGACAATCAACAACCAGTCTTTGGGGAAATAGTCCACCAGGCATTCAGGCGGTGCTCCAGCTTGGCGTCCGGCCAGATGGCGAGAATAATTCTCCACGCCGTTACAGTACCCCACCTCTCGCAACATTTCTAAGTCATAGCGAGTCCGTTGACTGAGGCGCTGAGCTTCTAGGAGTTTTCCTGTTGCCTCTAAGTGCTCAACCTGGGCTTTCATCTCGATATCAATGGCTTCGACAGCGGATTCTAATCGTTCCGTCGGCGTGACAAAGTGGCGAGCAGGATAGACGTTCAGTCCTTCTAAGCTTTGTAGGGTTTCGCCAGTGACGGGATCGACATAGCGAATGGCATCGATTTCATCCCCAAAAAACTCGACCCGAATAATCCGATCTTCGTAGGCCGGACCAATTTCTAATACATCCCCTTTGACCCGAAATCGGCCTCGTCCTAGATCGATGTCATTACGGCTATATTGCACAGCGGCCAAGCTCCGTAGCAACTGGCGCTGATCGACTTCTGCACCTACTTTCAGAGGAATCGAAGCCTTAAGATACTCGGCGGGCATCCCTAAACCATAAATACAGCTAATAGAGGCCACCACAATTACATCACGGCGTTCAAAGAGCGATCGCGTCGCTGAATGGCGCAGCATATCAATCTCTTCATTGATGGCGGCGGTCTTCTCAATGTAGGTATCGGTAACTGGGATATAGGCTTCGGGTTGGTAATAGTCGTAATAGCTAATGAAATATTCAACCGCATTGTTGGGGAAGAACGAGCGAATCTCATTGCAGAGCTGTGCTGCCAAGGTTTTGTTGTGGGCCAGGATGAGTGTGGGTTTACCAATGTCCTCAATCACCTTAGCCATCGTGAAGGTTTTTCCCGTTCCCGTCGCCCCCAACAACGTCTGCCTGGATTGGCCTGATTTGAGCAACGTTTTAAGCTTCTCAATCGCTTGAGGTTGGTCACCTGTAGGGGTGAAGGGAGCATGAATGTCAAAAGCTGTCATCAGGGTCAGTGGTGAGGAGTTGCCCTTTTATGATGCCGAATTTTTCCCAAGTCCGGGCAGCGGATGACGCAAAACAACGAAAACCCGTGACTCGTATCACGTTCACCCTGAGAGGAGCAACCTAGATTAGAGCTATCTAAAGACTCATGGGCAAACAGGCAAAAATAGTCCTCATCTAGAGAATTTGTGGGTTCTGTTTGTTCCTGCTTGAGTCACCGCAAGGAGAAGTACATCATGTCTAAGTTCGATAAATTTTCTGGTAAAGCCCTGGTCATGGCAACGGTTGCCGTTGGTGTTCAGGCAGTCAGTACTCTAAGTGCATTCGCGGGTCCCGCTTTGTTTTATCGTTATAGCTCAGTGCAGTTAAACCAATGGGGGTGTATGCAAAAAGCGACCCTTGCTCTCAAGCGAGAAGGACTGAATGTGCGCGAACCAGATGTACGCATTAACAATACACCTTTTATCTTTGGCGACAATCAAGAGTATTCAGCCATTATTGACTGTTCACAATTTGCTCGAAATCATCGTGCCAACAAACGCGTGACCGTCATGGTTAGTGGTTATGGTCGGGGGGCTAATACGCTGTCCAGCGCTTTGATCGACAGAATGTATTAATTCCACCCTCTTCTTCTGAGAAACGAGGTTGAGCAATCTGCTGCGGCAAACGTTCAACCTCGTTGTAGCTATTTCAATAGACTTTCACCCCGACGGAATAACTCGCGGGCATAGTCTGTCCAGGTGCCTTGGCCCCAGTATCGGAAACAACTCGTCTCGACCAACAGGGTATACAGCAACGCTTCCTGATAGTCAGACCGTTGGGTTGTTGCCGGATCAGCTTGTACCTGCGGATCGTATTTCTGGTGGAACATCGCACTCAGTTGGTTCATCGGCTCTAGGACATTCTCGTAGCCCTTTACCCAACTCAAATCATCCGTCCAGGATGCTCCATCCATATGAAACTGATGATCGGTAGCCTGGAGATCTTGAATCGCAGTTTCAACTTTGTCTGGGGTTACGCCCTCAGTGCCAATGCGATCCCAAATCTTAAATTGACCCACAGCCTGACAAGAGGGAAAGTCATCAGGATGAACCCCAGCCGCTTCTAATAGCTCTAAATATTCCGTGCCATTGATACCAACCACTTCGGTGTTTTGATCTTTGATTTCATGCCAGACAGGCTGGTAATCGCGGGCAAACTCATTCATCATCACACCGCCGTTCTCCCCATCTGCAATTTGGGTAACGCAAGACGGTACTGAGATTCCCCCAAGCTGCTGGCGACCCCGACCTTTAGCTTCATGGTAGGGCTGCATTTGGGCAACCAATTTAGTGTCAGATCCCTGGGTTTTGATCAAAGCTGTAATACTGATGGTTTCACCCCTAGAATTCCGAGCAACTAATCGGTTAGGTAGATATTTATCGTCCTGATATAGTTCTGAGCCATCCAACCGCTCCACAGAATGTTCTTGTACCATTAACCAGCGATAGCCACAGTCTTTGAGGACTTTGATATATTCAAACAAAGTGTCGGGATGATTGGGGAGATGCATCTCCGGGGGAGAAAAGCCTTTGACTCGCTTGAGGGCCTCATCTCCAAATAGACTGGCAAAATACTGCTGCCAAGCTTGGATATGAAGCTTCAGGTCTGGAATGGGGGTGGAAGGGACCACGGCATGGCTCCACATCGTCCCCAGCCACTCAACGTAGGGCTGATATTGAGGATTACAGGTCAGACGCTTGAGATTGTTAAGGATATCTTCCCGTCCCATTTGCTGGAGTCCCCACAGCAAGTTACCAGAATAGTCCAGCATGATTCGGGGTGAACAACCAGCTTGTACCAGCTCCGAGATAAAATCGCCCATGCGGCTATAGCACCAAGCAAAGGTTTCGGCGTTGTGGTTGTCTCCTTCGCCGGGATGCTCAAACATATGTTGCAGGTTGCTCATTAACTCTCCCTGAGAGCCTGCTGGAATAGTGGGCTGATGCATATGCAGTGCACAGGCAAATCCAGCCTTAATGTCCTCTAAGCGTAAGTCAGTTGTGGGTAAATAAACTGGTTCTGTAGGGTTGACGAGGGTTGCTAATTCTGATTCTCGACCAGCAATATTCGGCAACAGAGATTTGAGTGCATCTTGATGCGAGGGGGCGGTGGCAATCATAGGGGCTTAATCTTTATCAATAGCGAGGATCGGGAGTGTTAAGAAAGAGTTTTCTTGTCTGATGATAGATCACAATCCTAAGAGGGTTGGCTTGAGCTCTGCTAGCTGCTCCGAATGATGGTCAGGGACGACAGCTTTCTGCTCGTTGGTAAATAGTCTGTGTTTCTTTTGGGTCATGTGAACAGTTTCCTAGATCATTGTTTTCCAAACGACTGATTTCACTTTTTGCCTCTTCGAGTAAGTCGTTCCAAGTATCTGAAGGATGACCGCTTTTAAGCATTTTTCTGAAAACTGTATAAGTGTCTGTATTACTGTCATAAGCTCGCTTAGAACTTTCATCATTGACCCAAGCGAGGAGAATAATTTTACTGACTTGATGGTATCGAAAAAACAGTCGGTACTGCTGAAAAAATTTAGCTCTAAACCAGTGCTTGTAATCATCTCCCAGCGTAGGTCTTTGGCGATATTCACGCCGAGTTGGATCTTGGGGAATAACATCAAAAGCTAACTTGGCGATTGCAGCTAGACGCCTTGTGGCATTTTTCTGTTTGTAGTCTTGAGGATACTGGAGACGCAGACACTCAACTTGCGTTACAAGTTCTTCAAATTGCTTCAGGAAAAGAGGATGGGCAAATATGCTCCACCCATTGATCACGAGTGGCTGATCTACAGACAACCTTATTCATCCTCGTCCAAGAGGGGGGTGTCCAGATCGAGATTAACGTCACAGACTAAAGACTGAACATGGCGGACCAAATCAGTGCTTATGGCTTGTAAGTTCTGAGGATTCTTTTCGAGATCTTGGGCAAGAAACTTCAGAAATTCGCCCAGGATAGGATCGCTCTCTGCCTGATCAGCACGAGATATCAACGCTTTCCCGTCCGGTTGTATCGTGTAGCGGATTTTATCACGCTTATTCAAGCCCAGCGCTTTGCGAACGGGATCGGGAATTGTGGTCTGATACCGATCAGTTAGAGTAGATTCTGGATATGGGGCTTGTGTTGCAGCCATAACGACTTCTAAGTCTATCGGTTAAACTATACTTCAAAGGTAATGCAATTGCATTGTCTCGTCAAGATTGAGAGGGGGAACTGCCACAGATTGCCGATGTGGAAAAATGCTCAGGGGATGACAAAGCTTTATCTTTGAGAGCGCTTGTCATCCCCTGAGAAATATTTGAAGTACAGGATTTAAAAATGCAAGCCCTATCTGATCAGTTAAAACAGATTTTAATTTTTGCTGATCTCAACTCAGAAATCCTGACAATACTAGCAAAACAGGCTTATATCACGACCTATCCTCAAGGAGAGATTTTGATTCATGAAGGCGATCGCTTTCCAACCTGCTTACATGCGGTTCTTGATGGAGAACTACAAGCAATTAAGATCGCTGCATCGGGCAAGGAAACGATTTTGCGAACTTTACCCCCCGGTGAAATGTTTGCTGCCCCGGCCTTATTCGGTGACGGCATTGCTGTCGCAACCGTTAAAGCTTTGCGCAAAACTCGAGTGATCACCGTGATTAAGGCTACATTATTGCAAGCCATTCAACTCGATCCTGAAGTGGCTCTGAAAATCCTAGCGTGCTTCAACACCCGTTTACAGGAAATGCACCGCACTATTCACGGGCTGGTCTCAGAACAAGCTATTGTGCGCCTGACCCGACTCGTGCAATATTTTGCCCAGCAATACGGGACCCACTCAGTCCTCCAAGGAACTCAGTTGAACGCCCAGCTCTCCTACCACCAGATTGCTCGCAGTATTGGCATTAGTTACGAAGAAAGTGTGCGACTCATGGGCCAGAAATTACCTGGCATTCTCAATTATCAGCGAGGAGGGACGATCACTATTCTGAATGCGGTCGCGTTAGATGCGATCGCATCAGGCATATAAGTCAAATCTCTACGTGACCTTAGGCCGGAGGATATCAGCATCATAGTTGGCTCCTGCCAGCATAATTTCAGTAACAGCAGCATAGGCATCAGACCAAGCGTGTTCAAGGGTGGGAGACCATTCCTCTTGCAGGATGAATGCCAAGCTTTTTAGCAGGCTACTGCCCACCATCGGATAATGTTCGGGCAAAATACCATATTTGACATGGCGGGTCCCGAGTCCTTTCAACGGACCTTCTAAAGCATTAGGTTGGGTAAGATTGTCAACCACCAGCACCAGCGATGCGAACAGTTTTTTCCCTTGCTCATGCATGTGGGTGTTCGCGAATAGAGGTTGCACCTGGGGATAATCCTTAAAGAGGGTGCTGTAAAAATAGTCGGTAAATTCGGGACTGCGATCGCGAATCTGGGCAAAACTGGATTCAAGAAGTTCAGTATTTAAGCTCATCAGTTTCTTCTGCTCTGTAACAAATTCAGGATTAACAGTTTTCAGTTTTTCACAACAATGGCATGACTTCTATGAGCTACCTCATAAAATTCAGACAACACGAATTCTGATACAGACAACTTTGCAGCCAGTTGGCTGTTGTGTTGCTCTAGCAGCTATCCTGACTGTTTCAAATGTGATCGGCAGACTTAGATCCTGAGGGTCGGCTGATGAGTATGCATGGATGAGCAGCAAGAAATCAGGTCAATGGCGAAGTGGGGGTTAATTTAGGTATACCGACTAGAGTGTTGACGGAGTCAGCTTCCCTAGCAGAGATTAACTTAAGACAACTCGGTCTTAAAGTTCAGACTTAGTCAATATTGATCGTAGGCTTACGAACAGAACGGTTGAATGGTGTGCGATCGCAGTTCTTGAATTTGCATTAAAACCTACAGCGCTTCTAATTTCTTTGTAAGAGAATTTAATATTGACTAAAGTTAAAGCATATAATGCTGGTCTTAGCTTACGTTCTCCACGAGCAGCTGTAGCGTCCCCTGTCAAATTACTAGTACCAAACCCTCACGTCACTCAATATGAACAGCAATACCGTTCCTGCCCAGCAAGGTCTCTACGATCCACAATTTGAGCATGATGCTTGTGGTTTAGGGTTTGTCGTTCATCAATTGGGCAAAAAGTCCCACGAAATTGTTGAACAAGCATTGACGATTCTGGGCAACTTAGACCACCGAGGGGCCTGTGGTTGCGAAATCAATACTGGTGATGGTGCTGGCCTCTTGATGCAGATCTCTCACAAATTTTTTCAGAAGGAAGCTGCCCGCTTAGGGTTTGCTCTGCCTGAGCCAGGACAGTATGGCATCGGCATGCTCTATGCTTCCCCCAATGCCCAGGAACGAGAGGCTAGTCGGCAAACCTTCGAAAAAATAGTGGTTGCAGAAGGGCAAACAGTACTGGGCTGGCGCGAGGTGCCCACAGACAATTCTTCATTAGGGAATACGGCTAAGGCAAGTGAGCCGTGCATGCAGCAGGTGTTTATTCAGCGCAGTGCCGATATCACGGATGATATGGCCTTTGAGCGAAAGCTGTTTGTGTTGCGGAAGCTGGTTCACACTGCCATTCGTCCCACGGGTATTGATAAATGTTGGTATATAACCTCTTTATCCTGTCGCACCATTGTCTACAAGGGCATGTTGATGCCGGTACAGGTGGGACAGTATTTCCCAGACTTGCACGATCCCGATATGGAAAGTGCCCTAGGATTGGTTCACTCACGGTTTAGCACCAACACCTTTCCCAGTTGGGAACGGGCTCATCCCTATCGCTACATTGCCCATAATGGCGAAATCAACACGATGCGCGGCAATATCAACTGGATGAATGCCCGTCAGTCCATGTTTGAGTCCGACCTATTCGGGGCAGATATGGCAAAAGTGCAGCCTGTTATTAATGTTGAGGGAAGTGATTCCACGATTTTTGACAACACTCTAGAAATGCTGTTTTTGGCAGGTCGGTCACTACCTCATGCAGTGATGATGATGATCCCAGAACCTTGGTCAGCGCATGAGTCCATGAGTGCCCAGAAGAAGGCATTTTACAAGTATCATTCTTGTCTGATGGAGCCCTGGGATGGCCCTGCCTCGATCTCGTTTACAGACGGCACCATGATTGGGGCAGTTCTAGACCGTAATGGTCTGCGGCCCTCTCGCTACTACGTCACCAAAGATGATCTGGTGATTATGGCCTCTGAGGCGGGTGTCCTTCCCATTGAGCCCGAGCGCGTGGCGAGCAAAGGCCGATTGCAGCCGGGTCGGATGTTCGTGGTGGATATGGCTGAGGGTCGAATCATTACCGATCAAGAAATTAAAGATGACATCATTTCCGCCCATCCTTATGGGGATTGGCTCGATCAGCAAATGGTGGGGCTGGACCAACTACCAGCGGCAAACGCTGCACCAGAGTATGAACCAGATACCGTGCTGCGTCGCCAGATGGCGTTTGGCTATACCTTCGAAGAACTGCGAATGTTGATGGCGCCGATGGCCAACAACGGGGTGGAAGCGATTGGGGCGATGGGGACAGATACACCTTTAGCGGTGTTATCCAACAAGCCCAAGTTGCTATACAACTATTTCCAGCAGCTCTTTGCCCAGGTGACTAACCCTCCCATTGACTCCATTCGAGAAGCCATTGTTACCTCTGCGGAAACAACGATTGGCTCTGAAGGTAATTTACTGGAGCCAAAACCGGAAAGCTGCCATTTGGTCGAGTTGAAGACACCGATTCTCACCAATGCGGAGTTGGCTAAACTCAAAGCTTTGGATGGTGATCCCTTTCAATCCGTGACGCTGCCGATTCTGTTTGATCCCAGTGCTGGGGTGCAAGGGCTAGAAGCAGCTCTAAATGGCATTTTTGAGCAGGCAGATGCTGCGATCGCCACCGGGACTAGTTTGATTATTTTGAGCGATCGCAATATTGATGCAGACCATGCTCCCATTCCGGCCTTGCTAGCCGTTGCCGGATTACACCACCACTTGACTCGCAAAGGTACCCGCACCCGTGTGGGTCTTATTCTGGAGTCGGGTGAACCGCGTGAAGTTCATCACTATGCCGTCCTCATTGGTTATGGCTGTGGTGCGATCAATCCTTACATGGCCTTTGAAACCATCCACGACATGATTCACCAAGGTTTGATGGTGAATATTGATCCCAAAAAAGCCTGTAAGAATTACATCAAAGCTGCTACTAAAGGGGTGATTAAGGTCGCCTCTAAAATTGGTATTTCCACCATCCAAAGCTATCGCGGGGCTCAGATCTTTGAAGCCATCGGTTTGAACAAGTCAGTCGTCGATCAGTATTTTAGCTGGACAGCCTCACGCATTGAAGGCGCTGACCTAGAAGTGCTGGCCCAAGAAGCGATTCAGCGTCATCGCCATGCTTTCCCTGCTCGCGATGTGGAAACCCAGACCCTAGATGTAGGGGGCGAATATCAGTGGCGCAAGGAAGGGGAAGCCCATCTATTTAGCCCTCAGGTGATCCATACCTTGCAGCAGGCAACCCAATCGGGTGATTTTGATCTATTTAAGAAATACTCAGCGCTAGTGAATGAGCAGAATGAGCAGTTGTTTACCCTGCGAGGACTGCTGGAGTTCAAAGATCGAGAACCGATTCCTTTAGAGGAAGTGGAGTCGGTGGAAGAAATTACACGGCGGTTTAAGACCGGGGCGATGAGCTACGGGTCGATCTCAAAAGAAGCCCATGAATCGTTGGCGATCGCCATGAACCGGGTCGGTGGCAAATCTAATACAGGTGAGGGCGGCGAAGACCCCGAACGCTTTACCTGGACCAATGAAAAAGGTGATTCCAAAAACAGCGCCATCAAGCAGGTGGCCTCCGGTCGGTTTGGCGTCACCAGCTTATATCTTTCCCAAGCCAAAGAAATCCAGATCAAAATGGCTCAGGGTGCAAAGCCCGGTGAAGGCGGCCAACTTCCGGGGCGCAAAGTATATCCCTGGATTGCTAAAGTTCGTTACTCCACTCCCGGGGTGGGTCTGATTTCACCCCCACCCCACCATGATATTTACTCCATTGAAGATCTAGCGGAGCTAATCCATGATCTCAAGAATGCCAACCGCAACGCCCGCATTAACGTCAAGCTAGTGTCTGAAGTCGGCGTCGGTACCATCGCGGCAGGCGTCTCCAAAGCCCATGCCGACGTGGTTCTTGTATCTGGCTTTGACGGCGGCACCGGAGCCTCGCCCCAAACTTCGATTAAACATGCCGGTTTACCTTGGGAACTCGGCATTGCTGAAACCCATCAAACGTTAGTTCTCAATAACCTCCGCAGCCGCATCGTCGTGGAAACCGATGGTCAGCTCAAAACGGGCAGAGATATAGTGGTTGCCGCCCTTTTGGGGGCGGAAGAATTTGGATTCTCGACAGCGCCCCTAGTTAGCCTGGGCTGTATTATGATGCGCGTCTGCCACATGAACACCTGTCCCGTGGGCGTCGCCACTCAGGATCCTCAATTGCGTGAGAAATTTACCGGTGACCCTGAACATACGGTCAACTTTATGAAGTTCATTGCTGAAGAAGTGCGTGAACTGATGGCTCAACTGGGCTTCCACACCCTAAACGAAATGGTGGGCCGTTCCGATGTGCTGGAACCCAAGCGTGCGATTGACCACTGGAAGGCCAAAGGTCTGGACTTCTCCAACATTTTACATCGACCCGATGTGCCTGATGATGTGGGTCGCTACTGCCAGATTCCGCAAGATCATGGTCTAGAGAAGTCGCTCGATATGACGACGCTGCTTGATCTGTGCCAGCCTGCGATTGAAAAGGGTGAGAAGGTTGAAGCCACTATCCCCATCAAGAACATCAACCGTGCCGTTGGTACCATTCTCGGCAACGAAATCACCAAGCGCCACTGGGAAGGACTGCCGGAAGATACGGTTCATCTCCATTTTCACGGCAGCGCCGGACAGAGCTTTGGTGCCTTTGTGCCCAAAGGCGTGACGCTAGAGTTAGAAGGCGATGCCAATGACTACGTGGGCAAGGGCTTGAGCGGCGGTAAGATCATTCTCTATCCACCCAAGGTTTCGACCTTTGTACCGGCAGAGAACATCATTATCGGTAACGTGGCTTTCTATGGGGCCACCAGTGGGGAAGCCTTTATTCGAGGCATGGCCGGGGAGCGATTCTGCGTTCGTAATTCTGGGATTCACACCGTTGTAGAAGCGATTGGCGATCACGGGTGTGAATACATGACCGGGGGTAAGGTGGTGATCCTGGGTCCAACGGGGCGCAACTTTGGGGCAGGCATGAGCGGCGGTGTGGCTTATGTCTTGGATGAGGCGGGTGATTTTGCGACTCGCTGTAATACCGAAATGGTGGGTCTAGAGAAACTTAAAGATCCTGAAGAAATCAACGATCTCAAGGAAATGATTCAGCGGCATATTGACTATACCGAGAGCAAGAGAGGGATGAAGGTGCTTGCTGATTGGGAGGCGATGGTGCCGAAGTTTGTGAAGGTGATGCCACGTGATTACAAGCGGGTGTTGCAGGCGATTCAAAAGGCGATCGAGGATGGGTTAAGTGGTGATGATGCGCTGTCGGCTGCTTTTGAACAAAATGCCCGCGATGTCGCCCGAATCGGGGGAAGTTAACAATAAACTTCTTAACTGAAGTCGACATGCTAAACATCTAGCTTGTTGAGTTCAGTGCAGCAGGCACAGAAAATAGTTAAAACTCAAGCTTTGTCAACGGACAGTAAGCACTGGCTGTAATCCAATGCCTGCGATGCATTACGCAGTTCGGCTTCCACTACTTATTAACATCAGAGAACTAATGTACTATCTCTGAGAGGTAATGGATTTTTGAGATCGACTGCGTCTGGCTGTCTTACTGCTTATGTCAGAATCACACTATAGAAGTAGAATCAAGCAATTAGGTGGCGAGGTTACAAGGCTACAGAATTCAGAAAACAGTGAAGCGAAAAAAATAGTCAATTTAGATAGACAGATATTGAATATAAGGAATGGTATCAATAAGTATACTTCTGCATCATCCTTGAAGTCTAAGTTTCAGCAGATTGATAGACTCAGCTCAGAACAATCTAAAGCTAGGGAAAAGCAAACAAACTTGTCTATTCAAAGGGCAAGAAAAATGCAGGAACTATCAAGCTATCAAGAAAAATTGAGAAGCCTGGAATTGAAGGAGCAGAAAAAGCAGCAAGAGGCTCTACAAAAACGAGATTCTGAGCTAAAAAAACAGCAAGACTCATACAGAAAGCGTGAGCAAGAATTACAGAAAAAGATTAACAGACTAACTACAGAAAGTTTCACATCACAATTGGTAGCCTCGATATATTCACAGCCACTAATCTATCCTCCGAAAAATACTAGGCCCGATTTCCCTTCATTAGTTCGCCCAGAAATTTTCATAATTGAAAGTGAAGAGCATTCTATTCAAGGTACCTGCTGTCACGTGTCAGGCATCGGCCTTGTGACTTGTCAGCATACCTTGGCAGAGGATTCACACATATTTCCTGCATCTAAGTTCACTAAAAAAATCCCTGTCAGGGTATTAGCATCTAATGCTGCTATCGACATGGCGATAATCGATGCACCAGGTTTAGATCTAGGTAGAGGTTTAGTTCTAGGTTCTGCTGATAGTCTTAGTGAAATGGATGAAATTATACTTGCTGGATTTCCAAATTATCAAGATGGTGACTCTGGACTTATAAAATCGGGATCAGTTGCTGGATATCGAACAGTTTCAACCATTAGAAGATTGCTCATTGATACTCGTATCTTTGCAGGTAATAGTGGAAGTCCTGTTCTTAATTCAAGAGGAGAAATAATTGGGATAGCTGTTACTGGCGATGACAGGATGGAGGGTGTTGGAGAAACAGAGAATCATGGTGTTATACCTATTGATGCCATAGCTCACTTGGGCATTAATTTGTAAAAATCCCAGTTTGGACGCACGGTAAAGATTCTGAAATCAAGAAACTTATACACCATTATCATTTAGGGAAAATAGTGGGTGCCTTAGCAATTTGAATGCTTAACATATCAAGATGGATAGACGGAGATCGCAACAGCAAAGACGTATATTCCCAGACGCTTCCTATCAATTTGCTAGCTTGAGGGTTGCGATCTTTCCTTCACCTATGAGTACCCCGTAGATGTTCGACCTTGCCCTCAAACTCTCATCAGCAACATTGCTTGTGTGATACCGTCCAGAATATGACTGGAATCAACCGGGAAATTACTCCAGATCCTCGCCAGAGCCTGATCTACCGACATCTGCCAGAAACACCTCAAGTCAAGCGATTGCTCAAAAAAGAAGGTAAAGCCCACGTATTTAACGATCCTGAAACCCTAAAGAGAGTGACGCAAGTAATTCTATCTAAGGGAGAACGGACAGACCAAAATGATCAAGACGATGACTACGAGCGTTACGGTCTCTATTTCTCAGCAGCAATTGGTTACATTATTAGAATAGACGGCAGCAAAACACCGCTCTACTACGGTGAGATCAAAATCGTGAAGACGACAGGTGCGTATCATGCTATCCCAAGAACCGGCCCTCGACGAACAAGCCAAAACGTGGCAATTCCTTGAACTGTGGGTCGATCCAGTGCTATTCCCACCCAAGATTATGATGGTCATTGGTGATCAAAGTGGTGCCTGCCGTATTCTCAATCCGGCCTCCGGCTATAAATTGGTAATCGCGCACCCAAACTATGAAGCGGCTCAAGAGTGGCTCCTTGAAGACGAATATGAACGGGTCACAGGCCAACTGCTTTCGGAAGAAATTCTTTAACGCCCACCCAACACTCAATTGAACTGCGACCTCAATAGTGCGCTGGTCTCCGACCGGCCTATGTCCTTTGGACCGCAAGCAACGGCCATCGCAACAGCAAAGACGTATATTCCCAGACCATCGTGTTCAACTTGCTGATTTTAGTTTTGCGATCATTAGTTCTACAGTTGTGGTAGTTGATGGACGGAATGGAGCAACCTGGCAACGTTTCAGACAGCAGTAAGTTCCTTCCCCTGAAGCGGCTCATGGTGCAATAACATCAGTTTCTCTGCTTGCAGCGTCTCCAGTGCATAGGTGTGCCCTATTGTATTGCTGAACTCCACCTCAAAAATATCTGGCTCATACACCTCTACAACCGTTCCAACCTGTCCTCGATACAGATTTAGATCGGAAAAATCATCCAGTAGTGCCACTACATCCAATAGTTTCATCAAGCCACCTCTCATTTAGAGCACGTAACAAGTCATCAGCCGAGGAAAGGTCTCGCTATCCCTTACCATCCAAACGCTGTGAATTATCGCTGTCTTACCATTATGAGTCATTGCAAAATCAATCATATACTTTTGACCATAAGCATTTCGCCAAGTGGGTTTCGCCTCATAGTCCTGCACTGCTTCTAGTAGAGCAATCTTGAGTACCCCCACATTTTCGATACCTAGATCAAGCACAGACTGGAAGACGCGAGCCTTATGTTGACCCTCCGAATGCTGTGGATTTAGACAATAACCAGTTAACTTATCATCACCTATGTAAGCATCTTGGGCGTTTGGCAGTTTTATCAATATCAATGAGATGCATTAGTCACGCTCAGTATAGAGACTCTTCTGAGTGATGATCTTTGCGTTCACCGATGCTCTCCATTCTTAGAAGTCGTCAACCGAATATGGCTCCCAGTTTGCCGCTCAATCGTGTAACCAAAAATTCCTAAAGCCTTGGTGAGCTTTTGCTCAGTCAAAATCTCGCGGAAGCTTCATGAAGCGATATTGAGATCTTCCTGTTCTCTAGATCATGGGTTACTCATTGCCTAGATATGGAGAACTCGTTGATAATGTCTGAATGACTTATTGATGTTATCTGCTGTGTTGGCTAGAAATTGTGACAGAACCCGGACGTTATAAAAAGACCGTTAATCTTCCCCAAACCAAGTTCGATATGCGTGCTAATGCGGTGAAGCGCGAACCTGAGTTACAAAAGTTTTGGGCAGACCAAAATATTTACGAAGACCTATCCCAGAATAATCCGGGCGAGGTGTTTGTGCTCCATGATGGTCCTCCCTATGCCAACGGAGATTTGCATATTGGTCACGCCCTCAACAAGATTCTCAAAGACACGATCAATAAGTTTCAGCTTTTGCAGGGGCGCAAAGTTCGGTATGTGCCGGGGTGGGACTGCCACGGCTTGCCGATTGAGCTGAAGGTGCTGCAAAATATCCAGCCTGAGAATCGGGTCAAGCTAACGCCGCTGAAGCTGCGGTGGAAGGCCCGTGACTTTGCTTTGAAGACTGTTGAGAAACAGAGCAAAAGTTTTCAGCGCTATGGCATCTGGGGGAATTGGGAGAATCCTTACCTGACCCTGAAGCCCGAATATGAAGCGGCTCAGATTGGCGTTTTTGGCAAAATGGCCCTTAAAGGTTATATCTACCGAGGTTTTAAGCCTGTTTATTGGAGTCCTAGTTCGCAAACGGCGCTGGCTGAAGCGGAGCTGGAATATCCTGAAGGCCATACTTCACAGAGTATCTATGTCACCTTTGATATGAAGTCGCTGTCAGAAACGGCACAGCCGCTGTTAGGTGAGTATTTGCCCAAGCTGAAAGTGGCTATCTGGACGACGACGCCTTGGACCATTCCTGGTAATTTAGCGGTGAGTCTGAATCCTGATCTCACCTATGCCGTGGTGGAGTCTGGAGATGACTGCTTGATCGTGGCTGAAGACTTGATCGAGCAGTTGACAGAGACTTTGGAGTCTGCGTTTAAGGTGATTACAACCCTACCTGGGAAAGCGCTGGAGCATTCGACTTATCAGCATCCCTTGTTTGAGCGCCAGGGACCACTGGTGTTGGGGGATTATGTAACTACGGAATCGGGTACAGGTCTGGTGCATACGGCACCGGGCCATGGGCAAGAAGACTATCAGGTGGGGCAGCACTATGGTCTGGAGATGTTGTCGCCTGTGGATGGCGATGGCACCTTTACCAAGGAAGCGGGTCCGTTTGCTGGACTGAATGTTTTGAATGGTGGCAATGAAGCCGTGATTGAAGCGTTGCAGTCGGCAGGTGCTCTCCTGAAAGAAGAAAGCTATGCCCATAAATATCCGTATGATTGGCGGACTAAGAAACCTGTAATTCTGCGGGCAACAGAACAGTGGTTTGCTTCTGTGGATGGGTTTCGGGAAGCGGTACTGGATGCGATCGCAACCGTAAATTGGATTCCCGCCCAAGGCCAAAACCGAATCACCTCGATGGTGTCGGAGCGATCGGACTGGTGTATCTCCCGGCAGCGCAATTGGGGAGTGCCTATTCCGGTGTTCTACAACGATGCAACCGGAGAACCGCTTCTGAATGAAGTCACTATTAATCATATCCAAGCAATTGTGGCGGAGAAAGGATCCGATGCCTGGTGGGAACTCGACAACGACGAACTCCTGCCCGAACCCTATCGTAGCGATGGCAATACCTATCGTAAAGGCACGGACACGATGGATGTCTGGTTTGATTCTGGGTCCTCCTGGGCGGCGGTCTGTGATCAGCGTGAACCGTTAAAATACCCGGCGGAGATGTATTTGGAAGGATCGGACCAGCATCGCGGTTGGTTCCAATCCAGCATTCTTACTAGCGTGGCTACTAATGGCCATGCTCCCTATAAAACTGTCTTAACCCACGGCTTTGTCCTGGATGAACAGGGTCGCAAGATGAGTAAGTCCATTGGTAATGTGGTGGACCCTGCCATTGTCATTTCTGGTGGTAAAAATCAAAAGCAAGATCCACCCTATGGCGCAGATGTATTGCGCCTGTGGGTGTCGTCTGTAGACTATGCCTCTGATGTGCCTTTGGGCAAAAATATCCTCAAGCAAATGGCAGATGTTTATCGCAAAATCCGCAATACATCTCGCTTTTTGCTGGGTAACTTGCATGACTTTGATCCGGCTCAAGATGCTGTTGCCTACGAAGACTTGCCTCAGCTCGATCGCTATATGCTGCATCGGATCACGGAAGTGTTTACGGAAGTGACGGATGCTTTTGAAAGCTTTCAGTTCTTTCGCTTCTTCCAGACAGTGCAAAATTTCTGTGTGGTGGATCTATCTAATTTCTATCTAGATACGGCCAAGGATCGCCTTTATATCAGTGAGCCTGATGCTCAGCGACGACGCAGTTGTCAGACGGTGTTGGCAATTGCCCTAGAAAACCTGGCCCGTGCCATTGCCCCAGTGTTGTCCCACATGGCGGAAGATATCTGGCAATCGTTGCCCTACGAAACGCCCCATCAATCGGTGTTTGCGTCGGGGTGGATGCAGCTAGAGGATCAGTGGCAAAAGCCTGACCTTGCTAGCCAATGGGTGGCGTTGCGAGACATTCGCCAAGAAGTGAATAAGGTGATGGAACAGGCCCGTGTGGAAAAAGAGATTGGGTCTTCTCTGGAATCTAAGGTATTGCTGTATGTGAGTGATACGGCTTTGCGTCAGCAGTTAGCGACAATGAATCCTTCTACTGGCAAGGGTTCTAATGATGTGGATGAGTTACGATACCTATTTTTGGCTTCCCAGGTGGAATTGCTGGATGCACCTAAAACATTAGATGAGTTGAAGTATCAGTTTCAGTCTGAAACCCTGGGTGTGGGGGTGGTGAAGGCGGATGGTACGAAATGCGATCGCTGTTGGAATTACTCGACTCATGTCGGTAGGTCTGAAGTGCATCCTTTGTTGTGCGAACGTTGCGAACCCATCATCGAAAATCTCGTTATTCAAGGCCAAATCAGTCTTACTAAAGAGGGCACTTACCAGGCAAAACCCAACTATAAATGAGCTGAGCTCATTTATAGAAATATTATGCTGCTGAAGAATGCAATGTCTCAAGAGCTGATTTATCTTCTTTCTTAATTTCAAGCTCTTGAATATATCATAATTTTGAGAATTCTGATGATATAGAATGCAAAAAAGACTTCGGTATATTTATGGCAATTTATAAGGCGGAAAGATCAGCTAACAATGCAGGTGGATCTGCCAACAATGCAGGTGTTGATTATCAGCACAGAATTGCTGGATACCTTATGGTCTATCTAATGTTAAGACTAGATGTTTCCTCCACGTTCGGTTTATATAATTTAAGCAAAATATCTGAGATATCCTTTGAAACCTCAAATAAGATTGACGATATAAGACTCACACTAAGCGCCGAAAAAATAATTTTTATTCAGGCAAAAAGAAAAGTAAGTCTGTCATCATCAAAAGGTTCATCTTTTTATTCAACAATCCAACAATTTGTGGAAGAGTATAGATTAAACTCTAATACTCTAAATACTAATTATGTTCTTGCGACTTCATCTGAATCATCTAGTAAGGTGATTCGTGAATTGCGGAAAATAATAGAAAGTATCAAAGCAAATGATAGTGGGTTTGAAGATAACCCACTGAACAAATCTGAACAAGCAACTCTCAGTCGGTTTAGATCGATATTGCAGAAATGCTATCGATCTTGTTTTCACAAAAAAATGCAAGAAGATGATTTTATAAGATTTACTAAAAAGATTTCAATACTAGTTGTTGATATTGAAAGCAAAATGAGTCTAGAAAAATCAATCTTGCTTATTCTTGCTTCTCAAACTCAAGTAAATCCTGACTTAATTTGGAAGGCTTTCATTAGTTATGCATTGGAGTTGTCTTTAAGTAGACTTTCAATAAACTGGAATGGAATTCATGATAAATTTGGGAAATTCTTTATTGATCCTTCAACATCTAATTCACAAAACAAGGATTTAGGATTAGATGAAAAAATTCAATTACTGAATATGACTGTAACTTCTATCAATGAAATCTCTTCTGGTAGAGAGATTCTTTTAATTGAAAGCCCTGAGGATATAGAAAAGGGAGATGAATATCTTGTAGTAGAAATGATTAGATTTAAGGATGATTGCTCTAAGAAACATTATTTTGACAAGGATAAATGCTTTATTTCTGATGATATATTCTGGAAAGTTATAATTAGAGCATCAACTTATGCTGGCCTTAATCGAGAGTTAGAATTAGGCTTAAGTTTCTTGCAGGGTAAAACAGTTAGGTTAGCTCCCTTGCAACTAGAGGAAGAAGAGGATCCTGATGCTAGCTTATGCGCTACTCTCCATTCAGAGCTATGCTTAAAGCATTTGAAAGAAAATAACAATGACAACTGTTTACATTGTCAAAAGTCAATCCTAGGTGATAGCCCCCTATTAGTTGAGGTGGACGAAGTTAACTCAATACATGCTATTGGGTGCATACACTGTGAATGTTTACTGCCAAGTGATCGTATCATTGGTAGTGTAGAATCCGACGTATTTAAAGATTATAGTCATCTTAAAAAATTTGATTTGCAGCGATGGTCAGAATCCATAAAAACAGGGCAATGTCGTTTTGAAGAACTCAAGAGTTCTGGAATAAATAATAATATTATTGATTTAATTTGGAGTTCGGATTGTGAATACAATTCAACTTATAGCTTCTGTGTACAAATAACTTTAAATGATGGTAATACATGGTATATCAGAGATCGTGGCAAAATTCACCGAATGAATCTGATAGAAGCCCAAGAGACAGTAGAACTTATTAACAATCGCATACTAGAATATAGCGATAAAGATCCGATATGCTTTACCTCTAAAAGATTTATAGAGGGACCATATTCTGAATTACTCAGAGTCAAGGGTAATGATGAAAAATGTATCGAGTCTAAATCTGCAGAAGTAGTTAGATATAATAATGTTTTGACAAAAGTTTTTGATCATTATACAAACTACTATGCACCTGTTTTTGTGCTATTAGATCAAGAAACTGAGCTACCATTTGAGCTCAACAATAGTATTTTTATAATGACTGATCCCATGGAGCTAGAATCTTTTAATTCATAATCTCTATGTGGCAGGTTTGCCACATAGAGATTATGAATTAAAAGTTTTTTACAATGATTGGGACTTCGATAAATTTGCCGAAAAAATATTTAGCTCTGGCAAATATCTCTTAGTAGATCCCACACTCGATAAGAGCAGAAGACTTGTTAAAGGAAAATTTATTTTAGATGAAAATTTGTACAAGAAAATGAGAACATAGAGAGGAACATATTTTAAGAGATATGATCCTATGCTAAGTAGGCGGGGGGATTGAAGCTCAACTATATCTCAGAATGTAAACATAGTTAGATGCTATATAAATCAAGACTTCTAATCCAATTTAGTTTTGAGAAGAAGAGTGAGGGTATTATGCCTGACCTACTTAGCAATTAAAAGCAATTAACCCTCTTACAGAAAAGAGTTTTAATCATATCAATAAGTTGTGATACATAAGACGGCCGTTACCAACCAGTTTCATAAAGGTCTTGTTTAAAGTCTACTGATCATGATGAAGCCAATCAGATTTCTACTACCAGTCTACTGACACTTCAAAGATTTCTGTTTAATCGTGTAAAACCAACTCTTCGAAGGGCCTCGGGTTGATAATGCCACTTAAGCAAATGCCCCAACAAAACTCCCAATCGATTGCGCAGCTCTTGCCGTTCCCGCTTACCCAAAGATGCAATCTCTTCAATCAGATTGTAATATCCACTTGCTCCCATTGTTGAGCTTGCAGTAGTTCTATCTGGTGCTGGGTCCAAGCATAAAAGTCTTGATCATAGAGAGTCGTGGTTTGCATGGGACGCATCACTCTTCGTCAATTTAATTTTGTTATGAGCTTGAAATTTAAATTTATCCTACATTCAGCAGGCTAGCTAGCAGAGCAGATAATATTTTTCACAGCCCTTCCCAAGGAACGGCACGATAAGTTGCTGCCTGCTGTTGAGCTTGATGAGATGCTTGGCACCATCAAGCCAAACTAA
>Ga0209185_1000087_pt1 | contig 142043 bp, 121 predicted proteins | sample SidtaG_2_FD_187425 | JGI IMG/M metagenome (GOLD analysis project Ga0209185, IMG submission 187425) | Marine algal microbial communities from Sidmouth, United Kingdom - Sidmouth_Asex2 metaG (SPAdes) (version 2) | ecosystem: Host-associated > Algae > Red algae > Unclassified | place: Sidmouth... | reverse complement strand
CCGACAAGCCACTCGCCACCCTCACGTCCACGGCCGACCCCGCGGCGGCCGAACTAAAACCGGGCAAGGCCGGTTGATTGCACGAAACGTTTTTTGAAAAGTGTCTCAAAGATGTTGACAGGTTCCGGCACGGCGATGGCCTAACGTATCACGGGTCAGTTGCCGGCCGGACTCACAAGAGGCCGCGACTCCGACAGGAACATTCTACTCGCGAGGGGTGCCGGTCAAATGCAGCCGGTGGTTAGACCGCTCGCGGATACCCGCAATACCTCGATAAGTCGCCCAAGCGACGCCACCCAAGATACAACCGGCCCCGAACAACGCGATGAGAGTCCCACTGGCTCGCCAGGCCGACTCGGCATCAGTCGCGTAGGTCTGGAGCATCACGACTTCACCGCCGGGCTGAACCTCGCGCGACAACGTAAAGCGCGGGTACCGCCTCATCACCGCGGCGCCCGCAAGGACGACGGCATACCCCCCGAAAATCAGCGCCGCGATACGCCACCAACGGGAAAGCAGTTTCATGCGGTCTAACAGTTGATTATGTGGTTCCGCATAACCTCCCATTTGGGAGGCTTTGCTGACCCGACGGCCAGATGTCGTGGGGAACACCCCCACTGGAGGATATCCGCATTGTGACAGGAAGCCAAGGCCCAAGTACGACTTAGCAATCAATCACGTATTTTGTTTGGTATCTGAACGGCGTATCGGTAGGCTGCATAGCATGCTTCCATCCTCCACCACAGCGCCGGTAACGCCCCCAAAACTTCTCGATCAGGTCGTAAACGCTTGTCGCACAAAACACTATGCCCGCAGCACCACGAAGACCTACTGCGGCTGGATCCGGGACTTTGTGTTCTTCCACCGGCGGAAGGCGGGGGTATTCGTTCATCCCCGAGAGATGGGGGCGAGGGAGATTGAGGACTACCTGACCTATCTCGCGGTCGAGCGACGCGTGGCGGCGGCGACCCAAAATCTGGCGCTGAACGCGTTGGTGTTTCTCTGGCGGCACGTTCTGAAAATTGATCCGGGGCGTTTCGCGGCGACGCGGGCGAAGCGGCCTCGGAACGTGCCCACGGTGCTGTCCACGCACGAGGTGGTGCGATTGCTGGATGCGGTGGCCCCGCCGTTTCAGACCGTGACCCGTTTGATGTACGCCGGCGGCCTCCGCGTGGGGGAGACGTGCTCGCTGCGGGTCAAAGACGTCGATGTGGAGCGGCGGCAGGTCACGCTGCGCCGGGGTAAGGGCGCCAAAGACCGCCTGGCCCCCCTGCCGGACACGCTGGTGGAGGCCCTGACCGGGCTGATCGCCGACCGTTCAACGCTGCACGATCAGGATCTGAAACGCGGCGAGGGCTGGGTGGAACTGCCGCACGCCTTTGCCGTGAAGTCGTCGCGGGCGGCGTGGTCGCTGCCGTGGCAGTACCTCTTTGCGTCGCACAAGCTCTCACGCCACCCCGACACCGGGCAGACCGGGCGGTGGCACGTGCTGGAGTCGTCGGTGCAGCGGGTGATCAAGTCGGCCGCGGCGACCGCGGGCCTGACCAAGCGGGTGACCAGCCACACGCTGCGTCACAGCTTCGCGACGCATCTGCTGGAAGCGGGCTACGACATCCGCACGATCCAGCAGCTGCTGGGGCACACCAACCTGAAGACCACGATGATCTACACGCACTGCCAGACCCAGGCGAGCCGGGGGGTCATGGGGGTGCGAAGCCCGCTTGATCTGGCCGCGGCCGGCGTGTGATCCGGCACGGGTTCAATTACCGAGATGGAGACAACACCCCGGCTCAAGTCGCATCCTGAGAGGCCGCCGCATGAACGCGATGTCACACCACCCGATCGCCCGCAATGGATCTCCACCCGGGTTCGCCGAGCGGGCGCCGTGTCTTCGTCGCGCGAGACAGACGACCGCTCGCGTGGGGACGCGGCGCGACTCGGCGGCAAGCACCGCCGCCCGCCCACGCACCTCCTGCAAGCCCAAAGCCCCGCCCCACGGCCCGAGGTCAAACCGCGGACTAAGCCCCGCCTTGGGTCGTACCGGGGGCCGGCGTGAGCGGTCTTTCGGCCGCCCCGGGGCAAGGCCAAGCCTATTGCGGCGGGGTCTTACTCCAGCGGAATGACCCCGCTGAAACTGATCGCAGTGGGATCGCTGCGACGCGCGGGCGGGTTTGGAAACCCGCCCCTACTCCCCCTTCACCACCAGCCACAGCTGCATCAGGCTCAGCGTGTCGGGCGTGGCGCCCGGTCCAACCAGCAGCATCGACTTACCGTCGGTATCGGCCGTCGGCTGAACCCACACCGGCGCCCACCGTCCCGGCAGCAGGCTCAGCCGGTCGCCGCGGTCGCCCGGGCCGCGGTCGGGAGTGATGGTCGAGACCAACTCGGTGCCGTCGGCGGTGGCCAGGGCCCACCAGCGGGTGTCCCACCAGGCGCCGCTCTGGCTGCCGGCGGTCAGCGGGCGAACCGGTCCGCGGTCGAGCGGGATCAGCTCGGTGCGGTTGCGGTCGGGGCGGTACAGCGCCAGCCGGTCGCGACCGGGAGAGAGCGGCGCGCCGATGCCCGCGAGCAGCGCGGGGGCGTCGTAGACGGTGAGGGCGCCGCCCAGGTCGGCGACGCGGTCGGTGGTGTCGGAACCCACCCGCCACTGCCGGAGGGAGGCGTGCCCGGCGTCGGAACCGAGCTCGACGTAGAGCAGCGTCTGCGGGTTGAGCCAGACGGGCGCGACCTGGGCGCTGGCAGACGCGGACGACGGGGGCGGTCCGGGCTCGGCAACGCCGCGATCGACATCGATGAGAAACACCAGCGCGTCGTCGGGCACGTTGCCGTAGGCGGACACGGCGACGACCTTGGTGCCGCCGCCGGGTCGCGGCGCGGGGGAAAACATGCGTTGCAGGCCCACGCCCTTGCGGCGGGTGGTGCCCGACGCCGCGTCGTGGACGCCGAGGGTGCAGCCCAGCTGCTCGTCGTACTCGATGAAGTACAGGGTGTTTCCGTCGGGCGACCATGCGGGCCAGCACACGCCGCCGGACGCGATGGGGGTGCCGTCGCCCTCGACGTCGATGGCGCGGACGCGGAGCGCGGTGCCGACGAGGTTGCGGCCCGTGAGCAGCGACTCGGGCCGCGCGGCGTCGCCGCCCTGCGTGAGGCAGGCGACGCGGTTGCCGTCGGGGGAGACCGCGGGGAGTTGCAGCCGCCCGTGGGGGAGTGCGGGGCGCGGGGCGGCGACGGCGGTGACCGAGCCGGACCAGCGCCGGCCGCGGCCGCTGGCCGACCGGCCGTCTGGGCCGCCGCCGTAGACCGCGGCGAGGTCGGCGTCGCCCACCCGCTGGGCCCCCGCCCGCTCCCAGTCGGGCGCGGACGCGCAGCCGGCGGCAAGCACCGCGAGCGTGGCCAGCGTCAGGCGGGCGAGCCGCCTTCTCACCGGGTCCAGTCGTTCAGGTCGCGCTCGCCGGGCGTGGTGGTCAGGCCCGGGCTGTCGGGGTCGTCGGGGTCGCGCCGCTCGTCTTTGGGCACCGGCGGGGTCGTCGTCGCGCCGCGGACCCGGTCGAGGTAGCGCTGGTTCTCTTCGCTGGCGTTGTCGGCGCTGTTGTCGCCGCGGTCCACGACGTAGGGCGTGATGAAGGCGATGACTTCGCGGTTGCGGACCTGGCGGTCGGTGCTGCGGAAGAGCAGCCCCAGCAGCGGGATGTCGCCGAGGATCGGGAACTTGCGGACCTCGTTGAAGTCCTCTTGCCGCACGATGCCGCTGATGACCAGCGTCTGGCCGTCGCGCACCGTCACGTGGGTGGTCGTCTCGCGGCGGTCGAAGATGAAGTTGCCAAAGACGCTGGTGCCGTTGACGATGCGGCTGAGTTCGAGGTTGACCTCCATGTCCACGTCGCCCTCCTGGGTGATGTGCGGCCGCACGTGCAGCCGCGTGCCGATCGCGCGGTAGCGGAAGCTGCGGCGCAGCTGGTTGCTGTTGCTGGTCTCCTGGTCGCCGGTGATGACCGGCACGTCCTGGCCGTCGAAGAAGTGCGCCTCTTGGTTGTCGGCCGTGGCGAGGCGCGGCTCGTTCAGGATCTTGAGGTTGAGCTTTTTCACCAGCAGCTGCAGCAGCACATTCACGTTCAGCCCCGCGTTGAGCACGCCGTCGCCGTTGGCGAAGGTGTCGGAGAAGGCGGCCGCGACGGTGCCGCCGATGGCCTGGTCGGCCAGCCGCGAGTCGCTGAGGATGCTCGGGTCGCTGGCCAGCCGCACGCCCAGGGTGCTCTCGTCGTCGTGGGTGATCTCGCTGATGACCGCGTGGATCATGACCTGGCTGCCCGGCTCGTCCAGCTCGGCGACGAGGTCGCGGAAGGGCTCGGCGTGGGCCCGCGGGGCGAGGATCATGATGGCGTTGCGGCGGTTGACCGGCACGAAGCGCGGCTTGCCGATGAGGTTGCTGGTGGCCTGCTCGTTGGGGTTGGGCCGGCTCTGGCTCCACCAGAAGCTCATCTGGTCGGCGGCGACCTCGCCGTCACCCCCGCCCCCGCCGCCGCGGTTGTTGTTGCCGTTGTTGTTGCCCGCGGTGGTCTGGTTCTCCTCGGCGGTGGCCGAGCGGCGGATCTCGTCGCTCAGCCCGCGCTCGTTTCGCGTGACCGAGGCCGGTGTGCCCGGCTCGCTGAACATGGCGTTGAGCTGTTCGGCCACGTCTTCGGCGTTGGCGTGCTTGAGGTCGACCAGGATGGGCAGCCCGGCGTCCTGCGGCACGTCGAGCTGGTCGATCAGCTCGTCGATGACCTGGTAGTTGCCGACGTTCTTGGTGCTGACGATCAGCTTGTTGCTGTCGGCCAGGGCCTGGAAGCTGAACTGGCCGAACAGCCGGCCCACGCTGGCGTTGGTGGTGGTCTCGCGGCTGCCGCTGAACCAGTTGAAGCTTGAACTGCTGGTGGACTTGCTGAACATCTCTTCGAGCAGCGTCTGCACCTGCACCGGGTCGGTGTGCTTGAGGGTGTAGACCCGCGGCTGCACCTCGCCGTAGTCCAGCGGGGTGTCCCACTTGTCTTCGATCAGCTCTTTGATCTGCCGCATCCGCGCACGGTCGGTCTTGATGGTGATGGTGTTGCGCTGCGGGTCGGCGCTGACGGTGAGTTCTTTTTTGGTGTCGCTGCCGCGCGACCACCAGCGGCGGCGGCCGGACTGCTCCTGGTCGTCGAACAGCTCTTCGATCTTGGCCTTGACGGTTTCGGCGGGCGCGTTGACCAGGGTGATCTCTTCGAAGACCTGGTCCAGGTCCACCTCGACGTCCAGCTCATCCAGCAGCGTGCCGACCAGCTCGCGGCCGCGGGCCGAACCGTAGACCAGCAGCCGGTCGCTCTTGGGGAACGGCACGACACGCACGCCGTCGCGGACCGCGGGGTCGGGCATCGTGCCAATGGCGGTGGCCAGCTGCTCGGCGAGTTCTTCCACGTCGCCGAACTTCACCTGCACCAGCTCGTAGGGCGGGGGCGGCGGGCCGGCGGCGGCGTCAGCGCCGTCTTCGCCATCGCGAACCGCGGCGGGCACGTCGAACTCGGCGACCCACCGGGCGATCTGGTCCATCACGCGCGGCGGGGCCGAGGCGATGATCCACCGCCGGGCGACGTCGGGCGTCAGCAGGATGGGCGCGTCGCTGCGCTCGATGGTGAGCGTGCCGGGGCCGGTGTCGTCGTTCCCCCGGTTGTTGCGGCTGTTGCGTCCGCGGTTGTTGTTGCGGCCGCGGTTGCCGCCACCGGCCTCTTCGCCGCCCAGCGGCGAGACGTAAATAGCCCCGGCGTCGATGCCCAGCCGGCCGGCCAGCACCGCGCGCACGAGGTTGGCGACCTCGGCCGGGTCGCCGTGCTCCAAGCGGAAGATCCGCTCGACGCTGGCCCCGGCGCCCTCGACGTCCAGCCGGGCGACCTGGCGTTCGATCTGCACCAGGTCGGCCGCGGCGGCGGTCACGGTCAGCGTGTTGAGGTTCGGATCGGCGGTGAGGAAGGCGTAGTCGGGCAGCATGGCCACGACGGCCTCCTGCAGGTTGGTGGCGGCGGCGAACTCCAGCGCGAATACCTTGTCGACGATGACCGACGAATCGGGCAGGTCGGCGACGGATTCGTCGGGCCCGACGAGCGCCCGCGGCATCTGCCGCACCGCGGCGACGGGCAGCAGCTGCGTGACGCGCTCGCCCCGCACGATCACCACGCCCTTGGCACGCAGGGCGTTGCCCAGAAGCTCGAGCGCCTCATTCAGCGGCATGCGGTCGGGGGCCATGACCGAGAGCTCGACCTCGCCCAGGCCCTCGCCCGCGACCACGGGCTTGCCCAGCTGGTCCATGAGGAAGCGGGAGATCTGCTGCAGGTCGGCGCCCTGGAGGTTGACGGCGATGCCGTCGTCGTCGGCCTCTTCGTTTTCCCCGGCGTCGGAGTCACTTTGCCGGCCGCGCCGGCGGCGCTCCCGCGGCGTGTCCGCCTCTTCGGACGGGGCGTCGTCTACCTCGGCTTCTTTAACCTGCCCGGTTTCGTCGGGGGCTTCGGAAGGCTGGGCGAGGGACGAAAACGTCGCGAAGACGCAAACGAAAGCGGTCACCAGCACCGCGAGGTGTTTCGTAGGGTGGGTCAAGGGCCGCCGGACCCACCGTGCCGCGGCGTTGGGTTCCCAGGACTCCAGCGCTGCCCCCTGTACCCGGCCCGCGGCACGGTGGGTTCGCAAAGCCTTAACCCACCCTACGCAAGGCAGGCCGGTGTTCCGCGCTGCGTGTGGTTGTGCATCATTCATGATCGTCTTCTTTCCTGTGCCGCTCACTGGCCGTACCCCCCGTACCCGCCGTCGCCGCCGCCGCGGCGGGGCGACCCGTAGCCGCCGCCGCCCCCGCCGCCCGAGCCGAAGTCGACGCGGACGGTCTCGCCCTCAAACTCCAGTTCTACATAGTCCAGCCCGATTACTTTGACCGTCGCCCCCATCGCGTGGTCGCCGACGGCGAACGACTGACCGCCGGGATACAGCACCCGGTCGCCCAGCACGCCGCGGGCGTTGCGGAAGTCTTGCGGCGGCGCGGGGCTGAAGAAGCGGCGTTTGCCCAGCCGGGCCACCGCCGGTGCGGGCCCGCCGTCGGCGTCGTCGGCGCCGTCGTCCGTGCCGGGCGACGCGGAGTCGGGCTCCAGCAGCGCGGCGACCGCCTCGGCCCGCTCGCGCAGATCGTCGCCCGCGCGCCAAGCCGAGAACGCCCACCCGCTGACGACCCCCGCCAGCACCACCGCGGCCATCCACGCCACGCGCAGCGCGGCGGGCGGCACCGCATCCAGACGCTCGCGCAGGGCACCGGTCACGCGCCACCCCCGGTTGAAGCCGCCCGCGGCGGGGTCAGTGCCGGCGTGGCCAGCGTCAGTGTGAGCTTCCAGCCGCTGCGGTCACCGGACGAGGACATCGCGATGCCCGCCGACTCGACGATCACCGGGAACTCGGGGCAGGTCCGCAGCGCGTCCAGCACGGCGGGCACGGCGCCCGGCTCGCACACCGCGTCCACCCGCACGCCGACCAGCGACACGCCATCGACCTTCGGCAGCCGGCGGGCGCTCTGCAGCTCGACCGACTGCACGCCGGCCCCCGCGCGGCCCAGCGCCTCCTGCACCGCGGGCGGGAAGGCGACCCGCACGGCGTCAACGGTTTGCAGATCCTGCGCCACCGCCGGGCCGAACCGCTCGGACAGCCGGCGGTTGAGCCCCGCCAGCCGATCGGCCCGCGCGCCGATCGATTCGACGCGCTCGTTCGCCGCGGCGGCGGCGGCCCGCGCGTCGCCCAGCGTCTCGAGGCCCGGCAGCAGCAGCAGCCGGTAGGCCACCGCCGCCACCACCAGCCCGCCGCCCCACATCAGCGCTCGTCGGTCGCGGGGGGTCATGGGTTCAGTTCTCCGGATTCAAGGGACTTCTCCAGGCGTTCAAACTGCGCTGGCGAGAGTCTGAAGCCCTGACGCGCCATCTGCTGGGCCCGGCTCCGCAGCGCGGGGTACTTCGCGAGCAGCGCCTGCACCCGCGGGTCGTCGATGCTCGTGATCGGCCCCGAGGCGTTCGGTTCCGGTGGGGAGTCGGGTTCCACCGCGGCCGCCGCCTCGTCGGGCGCCGGGTCGGGCGTCGCCGCGGCCGCCGGCTCGTCTTGGGGTTCCGGCTCGGCCGGGGCGTCGGGCGCCGGCGTCCGGTCGGGGTCCTCGGACTCGGGCGTTGCCTCCGCCTTGCGCGGCTCGACGAACGCCCCGTAGAAGGTGGACGAGGGCGACGCCACGACCGTGTACGACACTTGGTCGTCGCCCTCGGGCGCCTGCCGGCGTACCTGCACGCCGGTCAGCGTCCGCATGGTCGCCATCGCGCGGGCCAGTTCGGCCACCGCGTCGGCCGAGCCCAGCGAGCCCCGGAGGGTCAGGCCGCTGTCGCGCTCCCACTGGATCTCGTCGAGCATCCAGCCGCCGTCCCCGCCCCCGGTCTTCTGGCCCAGTTCGTCCATCACCGCCAGCAGCGACGGGCCCGAGGTTTCCAGGTACCGCCCCACCGCCAGCCCGCGGTCGAGCCGCGGGATGGCCGACCGCGACAGGCCCAGCCCTTCGACCACCGCGGTCTGGCGTGCGCCGCCCGAGGCGACCGCCCACGCCCACAGGCCCAGCGCGGCCAGCAGCCACAGCCCGACCACGGCCCAGCGGGTGACCGACACCGGCGGGCCGGCGGACCGGCGGGAAGGGCGCTGGCGCGGCGACGCGGCGGCGTGGGGCGCCACGCCGGCAGCCGGCGCTTCTGCCAGATCCAGCCCCTCGGCGTCACGGCCCTGACGGCCGAGCCGGGCGGCGCCCGCGCCGAGCCACGACCAAGCGTCTCGACCCGCTCCGCTCCAGCCCGTGTGCGGCGGCAGATCGTCCGCGACCGCGTGCCACACGCCCAACCCGCCGTGCTCCGGCACGGACTCGCGACCGACCCAGATCAGACGCGACGGGCGCTGGTCCGGCGTCAAGGCCGCCGCCATGTCGGCGAACACACCGTCCACCGGCTCAATTGGCGTCGCCGAGTCGTCGGACGCCACGGCCTCGGCGGCGACCAGGGCTCCGGCGGCGTAGAGCAGCAGCCAGGTGACCGCCCCGCAATCGACGGCCCAGGCCGCGGGTTCGTCGGCTTCACCCATCCCGTGGGACAGCAGCGCGTCGAGCGCCAGCCCGTACGGGACCACCAGGTCGGCCTCGCGGGTGAACAAGTCGTCCGCCGCTGCCGCCAGCGTGGCACGCGGCCCGGCGGCAACGGTCACCCCGCCGTGGCGGGGGTCGCGTCGCCACGCCAGGGCCAACCGGTCGTCCATCCCGGGCAGCAAGGCCGCCACCTGCTGACGCACCAGCCGGTCGGTCACCACGGCCTTCGCCGGCGGCAGGTCCAGACGTCGCAGCAGCGTGCCCGGGTCGGGCACCGCGGCCACCGTCACGCTGGGGCCGAAGCCCTTGGGCACGGCCATCACCAACCGATCGCCGTCCACCCCGACGGTCTGCGTGCCGGCGCATCCGAGCGCACGCCGCGGGCCACCCGATGTCCAGGCCTGCCACCCACTCATCGCCCCACCTCCCACCGCAGCACCACCGGCGTCGTCCCGCCGCGGTCCACCGTCGCGTCGATCGTGACCGACGTGCCGCGCGGCGTGCGCCCCACGCTGTGGACCGAAAACACGTTGCTGGACACGGTGAAGTACTCGGCAACACGTTCGAAGTCGCGCTCGGTCGTCACGCCGGTTGTCAGCAGCTCACCCACGCTCACGAAGTCGCCGCCCGACGCGCGGCGGTCCAGGATCGCCTGCACCTGGTCGTCGCGGATGCGCGGCACGCTCTCGAGCGCCGCCCGCGAGGCGGTGTTCAGGTTCAGCCTGCCGGGCGCCCGCTCCTCGTCGCTCAGCGTCACCCGCTCCCAGTTCTGCGCCAGCCACTCGATCGTCAGCTCGCCGACTTCGTCGTCGCCCGCGCCGTCGTCGCTTTCGTCGCGCGTGCCGACCAGCTCAAACAGGTCGTCCTCATTGTCCGCCGCCTCGATGACCGCCTCGGCCAGCCCGGCGCTGAAGGAAAAGCGCGTCTGCAGGGCCGCGCGGTTCGTCTCGCCCAGGTGGGTGCGGGGCGATCCGAGCGCGTCCACGCCGGCCTCGTAGCTGTCCACCGTCGTCACCGCCGCCAGGCCCCGCTCCAGCCGCCCGTCGCCGTCGTCGGGCGGCAGGGTTTCGTCGCCGTCGTTTTCCGGCCGGCTCAGCACGCCGTCGCGGTCGGCGTCTTCGCCGTACAGCAAGGCCTCGTCCACCCCCTTGACCAGCAGCAACTCGCCGGGCGTCCGCAGCGGCCCGTTGCGGATCTCGTAAGGGAAGTCCAGGTCGGCGTAGTACCCGCGCTCCGCCCCGCCGGCCCTGGCCCGCTTGTTGCCGTCGCGCCAGTCCTGGATCGCGTCCGCGACCGCCGCGTCCAGCCGCAGGTCGGCCCCGCCCACCCCGCCCGCCGGCAGGCCGCGCAGCCAGCGGCCGCTCGCCCCGTTCACGTTCACACGCGACGCCGCGTCGTCCAGGCCCAGACGACGCGTCACGTCCACGGCGTCGGGGTTGTCCGGGTCGGGGGGCGAGGTCACCCGGAAGGTGTACCCGTTTCCGAGGTCCACGTCCTCGAACGCGCCCGCGTCCTCCCACCACGCGTCGCCGCGGCCGTCCAAAGGCGAGAAGTCGTCGGCCAGCACCGCCAGCGCCGTCTCCACGCCGGCCCGGGCCGCCCAGCGCGCGTGGACCTCTTCGACGACGCCGGCCGAGGCGGCCGACGACACCCGCGCCGCGCGGTTCAGACCCAGCAGCATCACGCTGGCGAGGAGGACGAGCCAGAGGGCGAGGACAAGGACCGCGCCGCGGGGGTGGCGCGGGGGGGACGCGCCAGACGGGGACGCGCCAGACGGGGACAGGTACCTTTTCTCAGAGCAGAAAAGATACCTGTCCCCCGAAGGCAAAGCGGCGGGTGTTCCGGCCGCAGCTGCCGAGGCTTTTCGCGGCGTGGGAGACTTACTCATCACGCCCCCCTGGCTCCGGGGCCGCGTCGGTCTCGTCCGCGCCCGCACCCGCGGGTGTACTGCCCCGCCACGGGAACGCCACCGTCCGCTCCACCGGCTCGGTCCGCTGCGTGTCCGCATCCACCACCAGCTCAAACCGCACCCGCACCAGCGTCGGGTGGCGCCCCAGGGTCGCGGGCCAGTCCCGGGTCCACACTTCACCATCGAAGCACGCGATCTCCAGCGCCGCCAGCCCGCCGGCCAGGCGATCCACCACCCCGCCGCCCTCGTCACCCGGCCACGCGTGGGTGCCCTCACCCTCGTTGCGCGTCGGATCCAGCCGCCGACGCAGCACGAAGGGCCCGTTCGGACCACCGGCCCCGGCGTCGGGGTCCACCGCTTCCAAAGAAAACGCCACCTCCCGCACGTCGCCCTCGGGCTGGCCGGGCCGCACCGGGCGGCCGTCCAGCGTTTCGAAGCGCAGCCGGTCGGCCGGCCGGCCAGCCACCTCGTCCTGAATCACCTCGAACAGCGGCCGCCCCGCGTCGCCCCCGGCGTCGGGCACCGGCCGCAAGGCGTGACGCAGCGCCCCGGTCACCGCCCGCAGCGCCGCGTCGCCCTCGGCCGCGCGGTCCATCTGGCCCGCCAGCCGCGTCCGCGCCCCGCCCACCTGGGCCAGCAGCGTGGCCCCCGACAGGACCACGAGGCCCACGAGTGACGCCACGAGCATCAGCTCGATGAGCGTGAAGGCGGCGCGGAAGTTCGAAGTACGAAGTACGAAGTGCGAAGTGCAAAGACGCGGGTCCGACTCCTGATCAGCCGGTTCGGAATACTTCACACTTCGTACTTCGCACTTCACACTTCTCAAAGCTCCTCCCACCCCACCCGCACCGTGCGCGAGCCCGCGGGGTCGAAGAGCCGCGTGCGGGTGGTCACCGAGCGCGGCCGGCCGGCCGAATCGGTCCACGACACCGTGACCCCGATTGCGTAGAGGTCCGGCCACGTGCCCTCCTCCACGATCGTCGCCGACCACAACCAGCCGCGCCCGCCGGGCCCGCCGTCCAGCTCGCCCGAAAAAGGGCCCTCGGTGGCCACCCGCGCCGGGCCCAGCACGTCGATCTTCGTCAGCACCGCGTCCAGCCGCTGCGCCGCCGCCCGCCGGTCGTCCCCCCGCCGGGCGGCCGCCGCCGACTGCGTCGCCGCGATCGCGATGGAACTGCCGAAGAGCGCCAACACCGTGCCCGCGACCAAACACTCGACCAGCGTGAAGGCGGCGGCGCGGCGGCGGCCGCCGCGAAAGTTCGAAGTGTGAAGCGCGAAGTTCGAAGTATGCAGCCACCTTGAACGGCGACTCGCGTTGCGTAGCACTTCGAACTTCAAGCTTCGAACTTCGAACTTCAAAGGTCCAGATCCTCCCGCCCGCCGGGCACCGCCTCGACCACGCCTTTGAGCAGCCTCGCCCGGCCGGTGTGGGGCGCCACCACCACCGACCACACCGTGCGGCCGTCGGTCAGCGGCACCACCGCCGCGTCCGCGGTCCCGTCGGCGAAGAAGGTCAGCGCCGCGCCGCCCGGCGGCACGCCCGGGGCGTCGGCCGCCCCGGGGGGCAGTTGCAGGTCGCCGAAACGTACGCCCGCGGGCAGGCTTGTGGCCGGCAACGCCGCGTCGTTCAGCGTCAGGAAGGCGGCCTCGGCGTCCAGTTCGGTCGCCTGAAACTCGGCCGCGTAGCGGCCCGGCTCACTCCCGGCCCCGGCGCCGGGCTGCAGCAGCAGCCGGCAGGTCCGCCGGTTGACCACCGCCACCTCCTGCAGGCGCCGCATGGCCAGGTGCAGGTCGCCCGCGGCGCCCGACAGCTTGCGCTTCGCCAGCGGCCCGCCCAGCGCCGGCAGCAGCACCGCCGAAAGCACGCCGATGATGACCACCACCACCATGATCTCGATCAGGGTGAAGGCCCGCGTCCGCCGCGGCGGCGGACGCAAAGCGCAAAGTGAAAAGCGCAAAGCGCAAATATGAAGCCCACGAGCGTAGTCGCAAGATGTTCGTACTGGCCGCCCGCGTCCGCGCACGGTGCGGCCCGCCCAAACGCTTGCGTCTGATTTGCGCTTTTCACTTTTCATTTTGCGCTTTGACGAACTTTCCGAACCGACATGATCGATTCACAGAGCTAAGAAGCCCCCGGCAACCCGACCCAATCCCTCAATAGTTCGTCACATCCGCCGCCTCGCCCTCGCCGCCCTCGGCGCCGTCGGCGCCCAGGCTGACCAGGTCGTAGGTGAAGTTGTTGCCGGGGAAGCGGTAGACGAACTCGTTGCCCCACGGGTCCTTCAGGTCTTTCTCTTTAAGCGTCGGCGGACTCCCCTGCTCGGCGGGCACGTCGGCGGGCGGCTCCACCAGCTCCCGCAGCGACTCGGGAAAGCGCCCGTAGTCCTGCTCGAACAACTGAATCGCGGTCTCCATCGACGCGATCTTCTGCTTCGCCACCGCGGCCCGCGCCTTACCCGCCCGGCCGAACAGCGTGGGCATGATCAGCGTCGCCAGCACGCCGATGACGATGACCACGACCATGATCTCGATCAACGTAAACGCGCGGCGGGAGGGGCGGGTAGCGCAAGCGAAGGGGCGAAGATTCCTGGAACATTTGCTATGCATGAATGGGGTCTTTCTTTGGATCGCTTCTTATTTCGTACTTCCGTTACCCGCCCAAGTCCATGCCGATGATAGGAAGCAGCGCGGCGGCGAGAATGAAGGCGACCACCAGCGCGAGGGCCAGGATGAACAGCACCGGCACCACGGCCATCACGCGCTGCAGGGCGGCGGCGGTCTCCTTGTCGTAACTGGTGGCGGTCTGCATCAAGAGCTCGTCCAGCCGGCCGGTCTTCTCGCCCATCGCGATCACCTGGATCAGCATGGGCGGGAACTGCCCGCTGTCCTTCAGCTCGTCGGCGATGCCCGCCCCGCGGGCGATGGCCTGGGCGGCGTGATCGACGTGCCGGGCCAGCGCCTCGTTGCCCAGCGTGTCGCGCACGATCGGCAGCGCCTCGGTGATCCGCACCCCGGCCCCGCTCAGCGTGCCCAGCGTGCGGGCGAATCGGCTGACCGCGACCCGGCGGGTCGCGGGGCCGATCAGCGGCAGCTTCAGCTTCAAGGTGTCGAGCCACAGCGTGCCGCCAGGCGTGCGGGACCAGCGCCACCACGCGGCAGCGGCCGCGACCGACAGCACGCCCAGGCCGACACCCATCGGCGAACGCAGCGTGTCGGTGATCCCCATCAGGATGCGTGTGGGCAGGGGCAACGCCGCGCCGGTCTCGCCCACCACGCTCATGATCCGCGGCAGGATGAAGATCAGGATCACCAGGATCGACAAAAACCCCAGCCCCACCACCATCAGCGGGTAGATCGCGGCCGCGCGAAGTTTTTCGCGAAGCTCCAGGTCACGCTCCGCAAACCCGGCCAGCGACGCCATGATCTCGTCCAGCACGCCGGCGGTCTCGCCCGCCCGCACCATGCTCACCTGCATCGTGTCGAAGGTGCGGCGCTCGCTGGCCATCGCCTCGCTGAGCGCCTGCCCTGACGTTACCGCCTCCGCCAGGCGAGAGACCAGCCCCCGCACGGCGTTGCTTTCGGCCTGCTCTTCCACCACCCGCAGCGCGCTGATCAGCGGCAGCCCGGCGTTCAGGCCCACCGCCAGCTGGTTGAGCAGCGTCACCCGCTCGCGAGGCCGCACGCGGCCGGTGCCAGCCGCACCGGGCGTCGATTCGGCCGGGGCCGGGGTCCTGGTCGTCGCGGCCGCCGTCGCGATCTCGGTCACAAACTCACCCCGCTCTGCCAGCCGCGCGATCGCGCCGGGCTTGTCGGGCGCATCGATCACCCCCGCCGCGTTGCGGCCGTTCGACGCAACGGCGGAGTAGGAGAAGCTGGGCATGGGGGAAAGTGCGAAGTTCGAAGTGTGAAGTACGAAGTCAGAAGTCGAAGGCAGCGTTGTAAGCAAGGGCTGTGACCCATCGAGGGCGTGAAGCTCCTGCTTCGAACTTCGAACCTCGAACTTCGTACTTCACGGGCGTCAGCCCGACGTCACCCGCAACACCTCCCCCAACGTCGTCAGCCCCGCCGCGGCCTTGCGGTAACCGTCCTCGAACATCGGCGCGTGGGTGTCGTCGAGGGTCGCCGCCAGCTCGGCCACGGTCGCCCGCCGCGTCACCGCTTCGCGCATCGCGTCGGTTACGGTGACCACCTCGAAAATGCCGAAGCGGCCGACGAAGCCGGTGTGGCGGCAGGCCCGGCAGCCGACGCCTTCGTAGAACACATCGCCCTCGGACATCCGGTGGCCCAGCCGGCGCACCACCTCGGGGTCGGGCGGCGTCTCGCGCCGACACGGCACACACAGCCGGCGAACCAGACGCTGCGCCATGATCGCCCGCAGCGACGACGCGATCAGGAACGGCTCGACGCCCATGTCGATCAGCCGGGCGACGGCGCCCAGCGCGTCGTTGGTGTGCAGCGTGCTGAAGACCAGGTGGCCGGTCAGCGCGGTGCGGATCGCGATGTCGGCGGTCTCGCCGTCGCGGATCTCGCCGACCATGACCACGTCCGGGTCCTGCCGCAGGATCGCCCGCAGACCATCGGCGAAGCCCAGCCCGCGCTTCACGTTGACGGGGATCTGGTTCACCCCGTCCAGCCGGTACTCCACCGGGTCTTCGATGGTGAGGATCTTGAGCTCGGGCGAAAACAGGTGGTTCAGCGAGGCGTACAGCGTCGTGGTCTTGCCGCTGCCGGTCGGGCCGGTCACCAGCACGATGCCGTGCGGCTGGTCCAGCTGCTGCTGGTACGCGTCCAGCTGCGCGTCGGGCATGCCCAACTGGTCCAGCCCGATCAGCGCCGCCGCGCGGTCGAGGATGCGCAGCACCACGCTTTCACCGTAGACCGTGGGCACCGTCGCCACCCGCAGATCGACCGGGCCCTTGGCCGACGCGAAACCGATGTGCCCGTCCTGCGGCACGAAGCGTTCGGCGATGTTCATGCCGCCCATGATCTTCAGCCGCGAGACGATCGCCGGCTGCAGGTTCTTGGGCGGCGGGCTCTGCTCGTGCAGCACGCCGTCCACACGGAACTTGATCTTGAGCGATTTCTCAAAGGGTTCCACGTGGATGTCGCTGGCCCGCGCCGCGACCGCCTCGTGGATGATGAGATCGACCAGGTTCACCACCGTGGGCTCGCCCGCGAGCGCCTGCAGGTGCTGAGTCAGATCGGCAGGCGCCGCGTCGCCAGAGTCCGCCGCGTCGTCGCCGTGGGCGCGCTTGTCTCCGCCCCCCATCGACCCGATCAGCCGCGTCACGTTCGACCCGTAGGCTCGGCCGATCGCCTCGGCCACGGCGGCGGCGGGGTCCGTGCCCGCCGCCTCTCCCGCCGCCAGGCGGGGCAAAACGGCCGCGCCGTCCCCGGCCACCAGCATCCGCACCACGCCCAGCGCCGCGCGGTCGAAGGGATCCGCCATCGCGACGGTCAGCGTCGCGGCCGCGCCGTCGTCGCCCGCGCCCCACGCCAGCGGCAGCAGCCGGTGCCGCGTTGCCACTTCGACCGGCACCCGCGCTAGCGCGTCGGCGGCGGGCGTCGCCTCGGCCAGGTCCACCGCGTCGATGCCCCGGGCCGCGCAGCGGGCGGCCAGCGACGCGGACGCGGGCGGCGACGACGCCGCTGCAGCGTCGCCGTTGCGACCCACCGAATCCAGGATGTCCGAGGGAGTGGTCATTCGGCTGATTCAGCCATCAGGGCGGGTCCGACGCGCGTACGGGCAAGTCTATCCCCCCCGACCCGGGCCCGGGATCGCCGCCAGCGGCCACCGTCCCACATCTGCGAGCCCACTCCCGATCGCGTGGGCCTCGCCGAGCACGGTCCGGGCACCGCGTGCCCTGCGCTTCAAGGCAGCGCTTCGCTTTTCACGAAGTACACGAAGCCGACGACCCATCCGCCCGCGGCCTCACCGGGGCTTCGCACCCGCCCCGCCTCTCACGCCCGGGGCACCAAGGACACGAAGAAAGACCGTGCCGCCCCCCCCCGCTCTTGCTTCGTGCCCTTGGTGCCCGTCACGCGAGAAAGCATTCCGAAAACAAGTCAAAACGCGGACGGTCTACCCCTGCCACGCCGGCTTCGTGTACTTCGTGATAAGCGAAGCGCGGTTTTCGTTTTACCAACAAAACCACATCAGTTTGCGGGCGACCGCAGCAAATCCGCAACCTCGGGGTTCGCGCGATGGTCCGCACCCCGAGGTGCTCGGTCACGGTGCCGAAGCCCGGCGACTTGTGGCCCTTCTTCGCGCTGATCGTCCCCACGCTGCGGATCGTGTCGCCCGCGTGTACGGGCTTCAGGACACGCAGCCGGTCGTCGCCGTAGCTGATCGCCACGGGGTTGATGGGTTCGGCGGTCATGCCCACCCCGACCGCGAAGGTGAGCGTGCCGTGGGCGATCGGCTTCTCGAAGGGCTGCGTCTTGCACCACTCCGCGTCCAGGTGGTGCGGGACGAAGTCGCCGGTCTCACCCGCAGGCACGGCAGCGCCACCACCGCGTCCTCCCCGCGCCACACGCCGGGCAGCAGGGTCTCGATGTCCAGCACCCCGGGGGTCACGGTGCTGGCCCGCACCAAGCGGGGCCGTCGCGCGGCCTTCGCCAAGTCGCGGTTCAGTTCGCCGCGTTCGGCGTCGCTCATCGCCGCCCAGCCCCGGTCGGCGGCCAGCCGCTCGTCCCGGCGGGCGGCGTCCATGCTGCCCAGCAGCAGGCGCCCCGCCGCTCTAACGCGTTGAGGTTGCGGAAGACCGTGCTGGGCGCCTTGCCCGCCGCCTCGCCGATCTGACGCTGGGTCCGCGGCCCGTCGGCGGCCGCCAGCAGCTCCAGCAGGTCCAGCCCGTGGTCCAGCGCGGGGGCCCCGCCCGCCGGCCGCGCGGAGGCCAAGGGGAACGCCATCGGGCACGGAGCGGGGGCGGCGCGGCATCGCGAACCTCGGGGGGAGCGGCGAGACCACGGGAGATCCGGACCGCCCGCGGGGCCGGCGCAGCGGACCAAGTCTGAATACTTGCTTGCCGAGGGCCCAGGGCATGAAGTTTTTTCCTGAAGAAGTTATTTCTCGTATCTGGACCCCGCCATGCCCCCACGCTCCGCCAGCCCCAATGCCGGCCCCACCGGTCGTGGCTCGACGTGCTCGAACCCGCCGACATCTTGTGCGCCGATGTGCTCACCTGGGACCATCTGGTCGCCCACGACGGCTTCAAGGTGCTTGACATGTTCCAGACCGTCATCCGCGGCACCGGCACCGCCTGCGACACCACCCGCTGCCCTGTCCGCCTCGACGGCGGGCTGCTCAAAGATCCGCCGGGCTCCTGTGTCATCGGCGAGCACCACGCCGAGGTCGATTCCCGCTACGGGCTATGACGCGGGCCGGCACGCGACGCCGTGACGCCCGTCCGGTAGCCTGTTAACAATCTTTGGCCGTCCCACCCCCCGCCCGCGAGCCCGCCCATGCCCACCGCCGCCTTTCTCAACGCCGACAAGTCCATCGACCTGAAACCGGCCGAGGCGCCGGACCTGAATCCCGGCCAGGCCCGCATCAACGTCGCGTACTGCGGGGTCTGTGGCACCGACCTGCATATCTACCGCGGACACATGGACCAGCGGGTGAAGTTTCCCCAGGTGATCGGTCACGAGATGTCCGGCACCGTCGCCGAAGTGGCGTCCGATGTCACGACCGTCACCGCCGGCGACCCGGTCGTCGTCCGCCCGCTCGACCCCTGCGGCCAGTGCGGCGCGTGCAGCAGCGGCAACAGCCACATCTGCTACAAGCTCAACTTCATCGGCATCGACAGCGCCGGCGCGTTCCAGCACAGCTTTGTCGTGCCCGCCCACACCCTGCACAAGCTGCCGGCCGGGCTGGACCTGCGGCTGGCGGCGCTCATCGAACCCCTCGCCGTGGCCTGCCACGACAACCGCCTGGGCCGCGTCGCCCCCAGCGAGAACGTCGTCGTGCTGGGCGGCGGGCCCATCGGGCTGCTCAACGCGATGGTCGCGCAGACCAAGGGCGCCCGCAAAATCATCGTCAGCGAGGTCAACGAGAGCCGCCTGAAGCTCGCCGAAGAACTGGGCTTTCTCACCATGAACCCGATCAAGGACGACGTGGTGAAGTTCGTCGAGGCCGAGACCGACGGCAAGGGCGCCGACGTGGTCTTCGAGGTCAGCGGCGCCAAATCGGCTATCGCCAGCATGACCGACCTCGCCGCCGCCCGTGGCCGCATCGTCATCGTTGCCATCGTGCCCGAGCCCGCCCCGGTCAACCTGTTCAAGGTCTTCTGGCGCGAGCTGCAGCTGATCGGCACACGCGTGTACGAGCCGCAGGACTACGAAGAAGCCATCCAGCTGGTGGACAGCGGCAAGCTGCAGCTGGACAAGCTCATCACCGCCGAGATGCCGCTGCCGAAGCTGGCGGACGCGTTCAAGTCGCTGGACGAAAACCCGGATCACGTGAAGATCCTGATCGATTGTTCGGCGGGGTAAAGACATGGCTCGCGAAGAACGCGAAGAGCGCGAAGAACGCCAAGCAAGGCACCTGACTTGCACGTCTCGCCGCGATCCCGACGAATCGGATACCGCTCGGGCGAGGCCGCGGGATCCGACCGTCTTCCTTCGCGTTCTTCGCGTTCTTTGAGAACTTCGCGATACCTGACTTGAAACCCAAGGAAACAGACCATGCCCATCCTCAACCAGTTCGACCTCACCGGAAAAACCGCCCTCGTCACCGGCTGCAAGCGCGGCATCGGCAAGGCCATGGCCGTGGCCCTCGCCGAGGCCGGGGCCAACATCCTGGGGGTCAGCGCCACCCTCGAACCCGGCTCCGACGTGCAGAAAGCGGTTGAAGCCACCGGCCGCACATTCGCCGCCTACCAGTGCGACTTCGGCGACCGCAAAGCCCTGCACACCTTCATCAAACAGGTCAAGGCCGACCACCCGCAGATCGACATCCTCGTCAACAACGCCGGGACGATTTTGCGCACCCCCGCCGCCGAGCACCCCGACGAGATGTGGGACAAGGTCATCGAGGTGAACCTGAACGCACAGTTTGTGCTCACCCGCGAGATCGGCAAAGAGATGATCGCCCGCGGCCACGGCAAGGTCGTCTTCACCGCCAGCCTGCTGACGTTCCAGGGCGGCATCACCGTGCCCGGTTACGCGGCCAGCAAGGGCGGCGTCGGCCAGCTGGTCATGGCCTTCGCCAACGAGTGGGCGTCTAAAGGTGTCAACGTCAACGCCATCGCGCCCGGCTACATCAGCACCGACAACACCGAGGCCCTGCGCAACGACCCCGAGCGGTCGAAATCGATCCTCGGCCGCATCCCCGCCGGCCGCTGGGGCGAGCCCGAAGACTTCGCCGGCCCGGTGGTGTTCCTCAGCAGCAAGGCCAGCGACTACATGCACGGCACCACGATGCTGGTGGACGGCGGCTGGATGGGCCGCTGACCGGCAGACGGTGGACTGCGACGTGATCGTGACGGATCCGGCGGAGCGATTTGCGGAGGTCGCCGAGGCCGCCGCTCGCACGGCACGGGAACTCGACCTTGCGCCGACGTGGCTGAACAACGACAGCCGGATGTTCAGTTGGCTGCTTCCGATCGGCTGGTCAGAGCGTCTGGAACGGGTGGGCACGTTCGGGCCGCTTCGGGTGGAGGCCATCAGCCGTCGGGACCTGCTGGCGCTGAAGCTGATCGCGGCCGTGAAACGGGCCCGCGACCTTGAAGACCTCCGCGATCTGCGACCCGACGCCGAAGAGTTCGCCTTCCTCCGGCGGTACCTCGATCGGGTCGAATCGGAGTCGCTCGATCGGGCGTCCTACGACGCGCAGCGGACGGTTCTGAACCAGTTGGAACTGCAAGGATGAGCCCGGTCACCCCCAAAAACACGATCCGAAGCTGGGCCCGCGCGGGCGTGCTCTACAACACCGAACCCGCGACGCGGCCGCCCGATCTCGAACAGCTTCTGCTGCACACGGCGGTGCACGCGCCGCAAAACGCGAGGCTGTTTGACCACGCCGTCTCCTGGCTGGCCCGCTACGGCCACTTCGTCTCGCGACACCGACTCAAGCGACTGATCGGCCAGAAACTTCCCGCAGAAGCGAATCCCGCTCTCGGACTGCTGCTCGATCTGGCCATCGCCCACGGCGCGAATCCCGGGCTCAAGCACGCCGCGGACGCGTGCGGCCGGCACGCCACGCCGCGGCCGCTCTTCGACATCCACCGCCGCAGCCCGACCTTCGAAAAAATTGCCCGCGACACCGCCTGCCCCGCCGCCGTGGCCCGCGGGCTCTGGGCGCCGGACGTCGAGCCAGGCGCGACGTGCTGCGTCCGCCGGCGTGGATCATCCGGCACAACCCCGGCTTCCGCGACCGGGCCATCCGCAAGGGCGACCTGCGTTGCACGATCCTCGAAACCCTCCGCCGCGACGTGCCGGGCGGAGAACTCGGATCCGAGAAAGCCCTCGTCGCGCTGTGCGCCGCCAACCGCCCCGCGGTCAGCCGCGCGCTCGACGACCTCGAGCTGGAGGGCATCCAGCTGCGCCACCCCGACCCCGACGACCGCCGGCGCACGCGCATCCGCCTGCCGGCGGCCTGACTTGAGCCCGCCGCTACCGAGCGGTCTGCAGCGTCAGCCCCTGCTCCGCACACCACCACTCGATCGCCTCGCGTTCCGACCGGGCTTCGAAGGCGTACCACGCGTCGAGGTGGCCGCTCTGTTCCAGCCAGCTTTTCCAGCGGCGGAACGCGCCCTGGCGCGAAAAGATGTCGCGGCGGGTGTTCTCGTGTTCGGGCAGGTGGGTCTCGGCAAACCGGCGTGCCGTCTCCGAGCCCAGGCCCAGGTCACGCCGGGTGGGCAGCTCGACATAGCGTTCATCCGTGTCCCAGCCGTCGGGCGGCTCGGGCTCGTCCGCGTGCTCGGAGATCAGCCACATCTGCCCGGTGACCCGGTTCAACACCGCCATCGCGTCGGGATCGAAGCCGCCGCTTATCCCGTCGATCACCAGTTGAATTTCGTCGAAGTTGATTGGTGCACTCATCGGAAAGTTCCTCGGCAAACGTCGGTCGGAAACAACATTGAACCACGACCCGGTTCACCGCGTGCCCGGCCGCCGCGGCGGGCTACACTCTGCCTTTCCGGCGGGCCTCCGCCCCTTCTGCCCGGCCGCGAACCGCCGCGATGTCACGCAAAACCGTCTTTATTGCCAGCTCCGCCGGACTGCTGCTGCTGCTGGCCGCGGGGGTGGCGTGGCGTCTCTTCGAGCCCGCGGGCGACGGGGCCGGTCGTGGTGAACGCGGCCCCGCGGCGGTGCGGGTGGCGGATATCGAACGCGGTCCGATCGAGGAGCGCCGCGTCTTCACCGGCACGCTGGAAGCCTCGGCCCGCTTCACGGTGGCCGCCCAGCGGGCGGGGCGTATCGAGTCCTTGGCGGTGGACCTGGCCGACCCGGTGACGCGCGGACAGACGGTGGCCCGGCTTGACGCGGGCGAGGCCCGGCAGGAGCTGCGGCAGGCCGAGGCCCAACTCGCGGTGGCCGAGGCGCAGCGGGTGGAGGCCCGCAGCGGGCTGAAGATCGCCGGGCGGGCGGCGTCGCGGCTGGAAACGCTGCACGAACAGGGCGTAACCTCGGACACGCAGCTGGATACGTCGCGCGCCGAACGCCTGTCGGCCGAGGCCGCGGCGGCGGTGGCCGAGGCCGAGGTCACGCGCGCCGAGGCCGGTGTGCGGACCGCGGAGATACGGCTCGAAGAGACCGACGCCCGCGCGGTCTGGTCCCTGGCCGAGGGCACACCCGATGGCCCGCGCGTGGTCGCCGAGCGCTTCGTGAACGAGGGCGACACCGTGTCGGCCAATGCCCCGCTGTTCTCGGTGATCGACCTGGACCCGGTCGTCGCGGTGGTTTACGTGACCGAGCGAGACTACAGCCGACTGCATACCGGGCAGCCGGCGGCGGTGGACGTGGACGCGTGGCCCGGCCGAACGTTCTCCGGACACGTTGCGCGGGTGTCGCCGGTGTTCGATTCCGCCTCGCGGCAGGCGCGGGTCGAGGTCGCGGTGCCCAACCCCGATCACGCGTTGAAGCCGGGCATGTTCGCCCGCGTGGGCGTGGTGCTGGACCGGGTGGACTCGGCGCTGCGGGTGCCCGCGTCCGCGCTGTCAAGCCGCGCGGGTTCGCCCGCGGTGTTCGTGCTCAACGCCGCCGAAGACCGGGTCGCGCTGCGCCCGGTCACCCCCGGGCTGATCGACGGCGACTGGGTGCAGGTGACCGACGCCCAAGCCGCGGGCATTGCCGCTGGCGACCGCGTGGTCGTGCTGGGCCAGCAGCTGCTTGACGACGACTCGCCGGTGGTCGTGCCGGACGACGCGCCGGACGACGCGGAACGCACTGAAGCCGTCGCGGAGCCCGCCGCACCATGAACCTGCCGCGCGCCAGCGTCCGCCGCCCGGTGTTCACCACCATGGTCACGCTGATGGTGATTGTGCTGGGCGCGGTGTCGCTCTCGCGGCTGCGCACCGACCTTCTGCCGGAGATCGAGCTGCCCCACCTCTCGGTGCAGACGAGCTACCGCGGGGCCAGCCCCGAGGTCATGGAGTCGCGGGTAACCCGGCTGGTCGAAGAGATCGTCGGCACCGTCCCGGGCGTCGAGGAGATCACCTCCACCTCGTCGTCCGGCAGCAGCCGCGTGGGCATGCGTTTCGCCTGGGGCACCGACGTCGACACCGCGGCCACCGAGGTGCGGGCCACGCTCGAAGACGAGCTGAACGAGCTGCCCGACGACGTGACCCGGCCGAGCCTGCGCAAATGGGACCCCAACCGCTTCCCGGTGGTGCTGCTGGGCATCGCCAGCCAGTTGGACCCCGTCGAGCTCACCGCGCTGGCCGACCACACGCTGCGCCGCCGCTTCGCGCGGCTGCCGGGCGTGGCGCAGGTCGATCCGTGGGGCGGTTACGAGCGCGAGGTCCGCGTCGAGATCGACGCCGACCGGCTGCGGGCCCTGGCCCTGCCGCTGGACGCGGTGCTGGACGCGATCGAGAGCGCCAACCTGGACCTGCCCGCGGGCAGCATCGAGCGTGGTCAGTATCGGGTGACCCTGAGGGCCCCGGCGCTGTTCACCGACCTGGACCAGCTGCGCGACGTGGTGGTGGTCCGCCGCAACGGCGCGGCGGTGCGGCTGCGGCAGATCGCCGAGGTGGTCGACACCTATGCCGAGCTGTGGCGGCACATCCGGATCGACGGCGAGCTGGGCCTGCGGCTGGCGATCCGCAAGCAGGCCGACGCCAACACCGTCGAGGTGGGCGAGGCCGTCGCCGCGGAGATCGAGCGCGTCAACCGCGACTTCCCGCAGATCAAGGTCGTCGCGGTCATCAACCAGGGCAGCTTCATCGAGCGCAGCATCGCCAACGTGGCCCGTTCGGTGGGCTACGGCGGGCTGCTGGCCGTTCTGGTGCTGCTCTTCTTCCTGAGGAACCTGCGCAGCACGCTGGTGATCGCGCTGGCCATCCCCATCTCGGTGGTGGCCACCTTTGCGCTGCTGTACTTCTGCGGTTTTACGCTGAACCTGATGACCCTGGGCGGCCTGGCCCTGGGCGTGGGCATGATGGTCGACAGCTCGATCGTGGTGCTGGAGAACATTTACCGCCGGCGTGACGAGCTGAGCGAGGACGCGCCGACCGCGGCCGTGGCGGGCGCGGTCGAGGTGGGCACCGCGATCCTGGCCAGCACCATCACCACCCTGGTGATCTTCCTGCCGCTGATTTTCGTCCGCGGCGTCAGCGGCGTGCTGTTCAAAGAGCTGGCCTGCGTCGTGGTCTTCTCGCTGGTCGCGGCGCTGGCGGTGTCGCTGAGCCTGGTGCCGGTGCTGGCGAGCAAGCTCTTAACGAGCCGCGACGGTGAGCAAGCGGACCCTTCGCCCGCGGTGTTGAAAGACCCAGACTCCGCCACACACAAACGAACGACGCTCGCGATCTCCCCTCCGGGGAAGCAGCCGAACGCCGCAGCCGCAACGTCTCGTGCAGGCGACGAAAAAGACGCCGCCGACGCGAAGGGTCCGCTCCCTCACGGTCGCGGCTCGTTGACCGCAATCGCCAACCGCGGGTTCGCCGCGCTCGACCGTGCCTACCACGACCTGCTGCACGCCGCCCTGCGCCACCGCTGGATCACGGTGGGCGCCTCGTTGCTGGCGCTCGGCTTGAGCCTGCTGCTGGTGCCGCAGCTGGGCACCGAGTTCATGCCCCCCAGCGACGAGGGCGAGGTGCGGGTGTCCGGCGAGATGGACGTCTCCACCCGGCTGGACCTGGTCGACCAGGCGACGCGGGTCATGGAGAGGGTGGTCACCGACGCCGTGCCCGAGGCCCGCGCGTCGGTGACTTCGGTAAGCGGCAACCGCGGGCGGATTCAGATGTCGCTGGTGCCGGCCGCCGGGCGTGACCGCTCGAATCAGCAGGTGGCCGACGACCTGCGTGAACGCCTCGCCGGCGTGGTCCCGGGCATGAAGGTCCGCGTGAATGCGCCACAGGGGCAGTTTTTGCTGGAGCGCATCGTGGGCGGCAACCACACCGGGCTGACCGTCGAGGCCCGGGGCTACGACCGCGACACCCTGGCGGCCCTGTCCGACGCCGCGGTCGCGGTGCTCCATCGCACGTCGGGCGTGGTGGACGTGGACGCCGACCGCGACGTGGGCGTGCCGCAGGAGTCGCTGGTGGTCGACCGTGCCAAAGCCGCCGACGCCGGCCTCACCGTGCGCGACGTCTCGCGGGTGCTGCAGGCCGCCGTGGCCGGCCGCGAAGCGGGCCGCTACGCGGTGGAAGGCGCGTCGCACCGCATCTTCGTGCAACTGAAGGACGCCAAGCGGCTGTCCATCGACGACGTGCTGGCCCTCACGCTCAGTGCTGAGGGCGGCGCCGAAAGCCGCGACCGGCGGACGCCTGCGCGCGACATCGCGCTGCGCAGCCTGGTGACCCCCACCAACGGGCTGGGCCCCACCCGCATCGAGCGGAAGAACGGCCAGCGCTTCCTCAAAGTCAACGCGGGCGTGAGCGGCCGCGACCCCGGCTCGGTAGCCCAGGACGTGCAGGCCGGACTGGACGGCGTGCCCCGCCCCGACGGCTACGAGCTGGTCGTGGTGGGCGATTTCGAGGAGCAGGCCAAGGCCTTCAATGAGCTGCTCGTGTCGCTGGGGCTGGCGCTGGTACTCGTCTACATGGTGCTGGCCTGCCAGTACGAGTCGCTGCGCGACCCGCTGATCGTGATGTGCTCGGTGCCGCTGGCCGCCATCGGCGTGCCGGTGACCCTGTTTCTGACCGACACCACCCTGAACGTGCAGACCTGGATCGGCTGCATCATGCTCGGCGGCATCGTGGTGAACAACGCCATTCTGCTGGTCGACCAGGCCGGCCGGCTGCGGACCACGGACGGGTTCACGGTGCGTGACGCCGTGGCCGAGGCCGGGCGGCGACGCCTGCGGCCGATCCTGATGACCACCCTCACCACCGTGCTGGGCCTCGCTCCGCTGGCGCTGGGCTGGGGCGAGGGCGCCGACGCCCAGGCGCCACTCGCCCGCGCGGTCATCGGCGGGCTGACGGGGTCGACGCTTGTCACGCTGGTGCTGATCCCGGTGGTGTACACGCTTTTCCATCCGGAACCCGATGCCGGTCGCGATCGGGGGGCGGCGTGAGTCGAGCCGGTGAAACGATCCGACGGTTCGTCGCGTGGGGGATGCTGGCGCTGTGCCTGGCGCCCGCCGCCTGCGCCCCCGGCCCGTGGGACCCGGCCGACCGCCCCGCCCTCGCGTCGCCGGCGCTCGACGCCGAGCTGGACCGGGCCCTGGCCGGCAACCTGCCGCCCGAACGCAACGTGTACGCCCCGCCGACCGACCCCGACGGCACCCTGGTGCTCGCGCTCGAAGACGCGGCCGCCATGGCGCTCTTCAATCACCCCGACCTCGCGGCCCGGCGGCTGGGCCCGGTGATCGCCGGGGCCTTCGCCGAGATCGAGGCCGCCGCATTCGATCCCGAAGGCTACGGCCGGGTCGGAGTTGGCCAGGAGGTCACCCGCAGCACCGACCGCGCAACCCGGCAGCAGTTCGGCTCGGCCGGCCGGGACTCGGACGCCGAGCTGGGCGTGCGTCAGACGCTGCCGACCGGCACCGACGTCGAGCTGTCGGTGGCCCAGGACCGCCGCGCCTCGGACCGGGCGCCCGAGCAGCAGGAGGCGAGCGTCAACCTCACCCTGTCGCAGGCCCTGCTGCGCGGGGCCGACCGCGGCACCAATCTGGTGCGGCTGCGCCAGGCCCGGCTCGGCGTGGTCGCCTCGGTCTACGAGCTGCGCGGCTTCGCCGAGGCCGTGCTTGCCGAGACCGAGTCGGCCTACTGGGCGTTTGTGCTGGCCGACCGGTCGGTGACGATCTTCGAGCGCGGGGTCGAGGTCGCCCGGCGCCAGCGCGACGACACGCAGAAGCAGATCGACGCCGGGGTGTTGGCCCCCTCTGAGGCCGCGGCGTCGGACGCCGAGGCAGCGCTGCGCGAGCAGGGCCTGATCGACGCCCGGGCCGCCCGTGACGCCGCCCGCCTGCGGCTGCTGAGCCTGATCACCCCGCCGTGGCCCGACGCCGGGGTGGCGTCAACCACAAAGCTGCGGGCGGTGACCGGGGCGTCCCCCCCGGCCCGCCCCGTCACCGACCTGCCCGCCCGGGTCGCTCTCGCGCAGCGCCTGCGGCCAGACCTGAATGAGGCCCGAGTCCGCCTCACCCAGGACCGGTTGCAGACCGAACTGACCCGCGACGGCCTGCGCCCGCGTCTGGACTTCTTCGCCACACTCCGCAAGACCGGATTTGGCAACACGTTTGGCGGCAGCTTCCGCGACCTGGACGGAGACACCTACGGCGTGGCGGGCGGCCTGCGGCTCTCGCGTTCGCTGACCCAACGCGGCCCCGGGGCCCGCGACCGCGTCGCCCGCGCCACCCGCCGGCGGTCGGCCCGCGCGGTCGAGAATCTCGCCCGGCTCGTGCGGCTGGACGTCCGCTTGGCCGCCAACGAGGTCGAACGGCTGCGTCAGCAGCTCGCCGCCGCGGCCGCCACGCGGGAGGCCCGCGTGCGGGTGGCCGAGTCCGAGGCCGCACGGCAGTCTGCGGGCACCGGCACCGCGCTGCAGGTCGCCCTGGCACAGCGTGACCAGCTGGCCGCCGAAATCGCTCAGGCCGAGGTTCAGGTCCGCTACCGCATCGCCCTGATCGACCTTCACCTGGCCGAAGGCACGCTGCTGGAGCGGCGTGGCGTATCGGTGCACGCCCCCGCTCCGGCGGCCCCCCGCTGACCCGAGCGGCCCCGAGCGGCCCCGAGCGGCCCCGGCGGATCGTGCGCGACCGCGATAGACCGGGCCGGCCCGCCGCACGAAGGTATTCTTCGGGGGCAGTCGTGCGTTCTCTCCGGAAACCCCGCGTGGCCACCGGCCCGGGCGGCGTCGTCTCCGGAAATCTGCCATGATTGCGTCGCTTATTCCCCCCAGGCCCCCCCCGATGCACCCCGATCACGACGCCCCGATCTCCGACTTCTGCCAGCGCCTGCAGCCCGTGGGCCGCATTCTTGAAGACCCCGATTACAACGTGTGGGGCTGCTCACCGATCTACGGCCCCGACGGCCGGGTCCACGTGTTCTACTCCCGCTGGGAGAATGTCTACCACCACGAGGGCTGGGTGACCGCCTGCGAGGTGGGTCACGCGGTCTCGCGCGAGCCGGGACAGGCGGGCGGGCCCTACGACATCCTTGAGCCCGCGCTCATCGGCAGCGGCGGCGACGCATGGGACGCGGATTCGATCCACAACCCGACGGTCCACCAGATCGGCGACCGGTACGCGATTTTCTACATGGGCGCGACCACCCGACCGGCGGGCATCACCCGCGACGACCTGGTGGGCATGACCCGTGAAGAAGTCGACCCGTACTTTCATAAGACGGTCGCCACCAAGCGGGTCGGGCTGGCGGTCGCCGATTCGCTCGACGGCCCGTGGCGCCGCGTCACGGACGGGCCGGTGATCCCCGTCGGCCCCGGTGACGCGTGGGACGATTTCGTGACCAGCAACCCGGCCTACGTGCGGACCCCGGAAGGCAAACACCGGCTTTATTACAAAGGCTGGAACAGCACCGACGCCGTGAGGTTCAACGGCAACCGCAAGTACGGCTTCGCGGAATCCGATCACCTCGAAGGCCCCTACGTCAAGCACCCCGGCAACCCGGTGATCGATTTCTCGCACATCGAAGAGAAGATGCAGTGCGAGGACGCCTACATCTGGCACGAAGACGGCGCCTACCACGCGGTGCTGCGCGACATGGGCTTCTACAACCACGAGTACGGCCTGTATCTGGCCTCGCCCGACGGCGTCACCTGGAGCCAGCCGCAGGTGGCCTACCGCGATGCGCCGTCGTATTTCGATGAGCCTCAGAACGGCCTGGACCGCGAAGGACGCTTCGAGCGCCCGCAGATCCTGATGAAGAACGGCAGGCCCGACCACCTCTTCTGCGCGTACCGCGGCGGTCAGTACGAGACGTCGTCGGGCGTGGTGTTTCGCATCCGTCCAGGTCAGTCGCTCGCCTGACGCCCGCACCCCGAACCCGGCCACGCTGAGGCGTGACATCGGCCTGGGCGGCGCAGTGCTGCTGGGCCTGGGTTCGATGCTGGGCAGCGGAGTGTTCGTCGCCCTCGGGCTGGCCGCCGGGCTGGCCAGCCCCGGCCACGGCGTCGTGGGCGTGCTGAGCGCCGTGGGCCTGGCCGGGCTGTTGGCCCTCTGCAACGGGCTCTCCGCGGCCCAGCTCGCCGGTGCCTACGCGGTCTCGGGCGGCACCTACGAGTACGCCCACCGCGTGGGCTGGCCCGCCGCGGGGGTGGCCGCGGGATCGCTTTTCCTGGTGGCCAAATCCGCGTCGGCGGCCACCGCGGCGCTGGGCCTCGCGGGGTACGTGCTGGAAACGGTCGACGCACCGGAACTGGTGGTTCCCGGTGCGGTCGCCGTGGTCGTGATGGCCCTGGTGGTCACCCTTGAGGGGGTGCGTCGTTCCAACCGGGTCAACGCCGTTCTCGTTTCCGTGACGCTGTTGGGGCTGCTGACACTGGTGGTGGCGCTGGGGATGGCGTCACCTGGTGCCGGCACCACCGCTTCGCCCGCTGGCCTTCCGATTGCGGCCGACCTTCCCGCCCCCGGCTCGTCGGATCCGCGACGCTGGCTCGAAGCCGCGGCGCTGCTCTTCGTGGCGTTCACCGGCTACGGCCGCGTAGCCACGCTGAGCGAAGAGGTCCGATCGCCCCGCCACACGGTGCCGCGAGCGGTCGTGGTCACCATCCTGGTCTGCCTGCTGGTGTATGCAGCGGTGGCCGCCGCCGCCGTCCACGCCATCGGCGGCCACGCCTTCGCGGGATTCAGCCGCAGTGGGCGCGGTCCGCTGCAGGCCGTCGCCGCGGAGGCCGGCCTGCCCCGCTGGATCGGCACCGCGGTGGCGGCCGCCGCGACCGCCGCGTTATTCGGCGTGGTGCTCAACCTGCTGCTCGGGATGTCGCGGGTCGTGCTCGCGATGGCCCGCCGGGGCCACCTGCCCCGTCGGTTCGCGGCCATCGACGCAACGGGCAGCTCGCCCGCTGCGGCGGTGGTGCTGGTGGCAGGGGCAGTGGCCGGGCTGTCCGCGTGGGGATCGATTCGCGGGGCGTGGTCGCTCTCCGCGGTGACCGTGCTGCTGTACTACGGCGTCACCAACGCCTCGGCGCTACGCGTGGCGGCCCGCGACCGAATCATCCCCCGCGCGGTCTCCTGGCTCGGGCTGGCCGGGTGTCTGGGGCTTGCGGCCTTTGTGCAGTGGCGGTTCGCCGCGGTCGCGGGCGGGGTCATCGGCCTGGCGATGATGGGGCATGTGCTGACCGCTCGGGCGCGAGCACAACGCGGCACGCCCTGAACGCCCCGCTCTGCCCGGATGCCTGACCCCAAAAAAAAACCACGGCCCTTTCGGGCCGTGGTTCATATCCGTTCTCGCCGGCTACCCGCCGGCGTGGCCGGGGTGATCACCAGCTGTCGCGACGACCACCGCCGCCACCGCCGCCGCCGCCACCGCCGCCGCCGTAGCCGCCGCGGCCACCGCCGCCACCACCGCCGTAGCCACCGCCGCCGCCCGAGCGGGGCTCGCGGGGCTTGGCTTCATTGATGTTCAGCACGCGGCCCTCGAAGTCCTGACCGTTCAGGGCTTCAATGGCCTTCTTGGCGCCTTCGTCGTCCATGGTGACGAACGCGAAGCCGCGGGGGCGGCCGGTCTCGCGGTCGCTGATGAGGGCGACTTCCTGGACATCGCCGTAGTTGGAGAAGAGACCCTCAAGGCCTTCCTGGGTGGTCTTGAAGTTGAGGTTACCGACGTAGATCTTCATAGCGAAGCTCCTGGGGGACAGAGAGGCGGACGGAGGCTTCGGCGTAGCTTGGCATCACGGACGTCTCGAATCAAAAAGTGCTCTGGCCACTCTGGCCTCGGCGGGGAAATCGGGGAAGCGCCCGACCCGGTCACGCGTCGCGTGAAGGTCAGGGGCAATTCCTGTGTGGTGTGGGGGTCTCGCGTGTGATCAGAGCCCCGCGGCAATCCGATCTCAGCAGGCGTGCGTGGGAGAAACCACGGAAGAAGCGAGAAAAACGGTTGTTGCCGTCGCGTAGCAGGTCCTGGCAGGAGGCGGAAGCACGATTGAAATCGAGGATCTGGGTCGTGACCTTCTGCCTGATCGGGGCAAACCGGGAAAGCGTCGACCGCTTCAGCAGCCCGGCGGAGGCATTATACCCGGATCCGGTGCGGAACAAGGCGGCCAATCATAAATTATCCCGGGTATTTGCCCTGACGGGGATCGTTCATGAAAAAGAAAAAAAAGACCCGAAGCGGCAGCTCCGGGTCTCTTTGAAACGGAACCGCCTGCTTTAGGCAGACGATTCCGGATTAGTCGGCGATGACCTACTTTCCCGCGGTGGCAGTATCATCGGCGTGCTGGGCTTAACGGCCGTGTTCGGGATGGGAACGGGTGTGACCCCAGCACTATATTCACCGACAAAGGCTGACACCCGGTTTCCCGGGTGCTCGCCTGCGAGCGTCCGAAGGTGGCGGGGAATTCGGACACTCAAGCAAAGGTTGTTTCCGCCGTAAGGCGGAAACCACCTTGGTCAATCGGGAATCCGAAGATTTCCGGTTGACGGTGGATGGTCAGGTGTTGGTTTGAACTATGACACGTTGTTCTGCGGACATCACTTTGGGAAGCTCTGTCCGCTGGGTGCACTGGATGATATTGAAAAATCAACACCACCAGGCGAGGTGCTTGAGTCCGATCCGCGACGCCGTTCTGCTGAGTATAAACACAGAGAACGCACGGCCGCGGGTCGAGGTGACTAAGCAATCGACCGTTAGTACAGCTCAGCTGAAGGCATTTCGGCCCTTACACTTGCTGCCTATCAACCCGGTAGTCTTCCGGGGGTCTCTCACACATAAATGTGCGTGCAAACCTTATCTCGAGGGGGGCTTCCCACTTAGATGCTTTCAGTGGTTATCCCTGCCGAACTTAGCTACCCAACGGTGGACTTAGCAGTCCAATTGGCGCACCAGGGGTCCGTCCTTCCTAATCCTCTCGTACTAAAGAAGAATCCTCTCAAGTTTGCTACGCCCACAGCAGATAGGGACCGACCTGGCTCACGCCGGTCTGAACCCAGCTCGCGTGCCACTTTAATGGGCGAACAGCCCAACCCTTGGGACCGCCTTCAGCCCCAGGATGTGACGAGCCGACATCGAGGTGCCAAACCGCTCCGCCGCTATGGACGCTCGGGAGCGATCAGCCTGTTATCCCCGGGGTACCTTTTATCCGTTGAGCGATGACCCTTCCACACGGGATCACCGGATCACTAGAGCCCACTTTCGTGACTGCTTGACGTGTATGTCTCGCAGTAAAGCTGGCTTGTGCTCTTACACTCGACACGTGGTTTCCAACCACGCTGAGCCAACCTTTGCGCTCCTCCGTTACTTTTTAGGAGGAGACCGCCCCAGTCAAACTGCCCAGCTAACATGGTCCCTCGTCCAGATTCATGGATCGAGGTTAGGTCAACACAACAAACAGGGTGGTATTTCAAGGGTGGCTCCACCGATCCCGAAAGATCGGTTTCAAAGCCTCCCACCTATCCTACGCAGTTTGAAGTGGTGGCCAATATCAGCCTACAGTGAAGGTCCACGGGGTCTTTCCGTCTTGCTGCGGGTACACGGTATCTTCACCGCGTCTTCTATTTCACCGAGTCGGTAGTTGAGACAGTGCGCCAGTCATTACACCATTCATGCGCGTCGGAACTTACCCGACAAGGAATTTCGCTACCTTAGGACCGTCATAGTTACGGCCGCCATTGACCGGTGCTTGGGTCGGAAGCTTCGCCGAAGCTAACCTCCTTCCGTGACATTCCGGCATCGAGCAGGTGTCAGACTGTATACATCCTCTTGCGAGTTAGCACAGTCCTGTGTTTTTGATAAACAGTTGCTAGCGCCTTTTCTCTGCGCCCTTCTCCGAAGAGTGAGGGCCCTCTTATCCCGAAGTTACGAGGTAAATTTGCCTAATTCCTTAACTACCGTTCTCTCGAGCGCCTGAGGTTATTCACCACGAGTACCTGTGTCAGTTTTAGTACGGTCGCATTGTTGGTGAGCTATTTCTCGAAACTCTTTCAGACATCATCGGGATCAAAATGCCCTTGGACTTGCGTCAACGGTCACGACTAGTCAACCGCATGCCATTCGGAGTTCGTCACTTCACCGCGGTGCAGGAATATTAACCTGCTTCCCATCGACTACGCTTTTCAGCCTCGCCTTAGGGGCCGACTAACCCTGGGCGGAATTACCTTCCCCAGGAAACCTTACTCTTTCGGCGAACAGGATTTTCACCTGTTTTATCGTTACTCAAGCCGGCATAATCACTTCCTGCCGCTCCACAGAACGTTGCCCGTTCTGCTTCAACGCTGACAGGAACGCTCCTCTACCACTATCAAAGATAGTCCGCAGCTTCGGTTTGATGCTTATTCCCGATCATTATCGGCGCTAAAATCCTCGACCAGTGAGCTATTACGCACTCTTTAAATGGTGGCTGCTTCTAAGCCAACATCCTGGCTGTCATAGGATCATAACTTCCTTAAGAACTAAGCAACAATTAGGGACCTTAGCTGGCGGTCTGGGTTGTTTCCCTCTCGTCTACGAAGATTATCCCCCGCAGACTGACTCCCGCGACAAAAGCGTTTAGTATTCGGAGTTTGGTTGGGATGGGTAGGCGGGTAGCCCCCCATTCCCAATCAGTAGCTCTACCCCTAAACGCTGTAACGCGAGGCTAGCCCAAAAACTATTTCGAGGAGAACGAGATATATCCAGGTATGATTAGACTTTGACTCCTCCCCACAGCTCATCCCAATTCTTTTCAACGAATACGGGTTCGGTCCTCCAGGACATGTTACTGTCCCTTCAACCTGGCCATGGGTAGATCACCTGGTTTCGCGTCTGCTCCCTGCGACTTGACGGGCGTTTAACCCTCGCTTTCACTTCGCCTACGTCGGGGTACGACTTAAGCTTGCCACAGAGAACAACTCGCCGGCTCATTATGCAAAAGGCACGCCGTCACCGTTCCGAAGAACGGCTCCGACCGCTTGTAAGCATGTGGTTTCAGATACTATTTCACTTCCCTTTCGGGGAACTTTTCATCGTTCAGTCGCCTTACTGGTCAACTATCGGTCATTAAGGAGTATTTCGCCTTGGAGGGTGGTCCCCCCATGTTCACGCGGAGTTTCACGGGCTCCGCGCTACTCTAGGGCACTTCCACACACGCCACTACAGGACTTTCACCTTCTGTAGTCAGCCTTTCCAGACTGTTCGTGACGCTACGTGGAATGATCCGCTTTCGCTCGCCGCTACTTACGGAATCTCGGTTGATTCCTTTTCCTCTGGTTACTTAGATGTTTCAGTTCGCCAGGTTCGCTCCTGTACCGTATGCATTCGGGTACAGGTGACAGCAGATGCTGCCGGGTTTCCCCATTCAGAAATCCTCGGATCAAAGCTTGTTTCCCAGCTCCCCGAGGCATATCGCAGGGTACAACGTCTTTCATCGCCTCTTAATGCCAAGACATCCGCCACATGCTCTTAGTAGCTTAATCACCCCGACCTGGGGCCGTACGTCGGGATGCGGGGCAAGCCCCGCATCTTCTCCATTCGGTCACGGTCGGAACTCTCTGCCGTTACGATTTAACGGCAACCCGCTGGATGACCCCTCGCCGGCAAGGCGGTGGGCTCCCCCCTGTTTGCGGCAGGGGTACACGGGCAAGCACCTCACTGCCCACCAAAACCTTTAAAAAGAGTCGACCCGGAGGTCGTGAGGTGGGCAAGCACTTTCGATTGAACTCGGTGTCACAATTCGTTGCCGCGTCGCCTGGGTAGACGAACGCGGACGTATGCAACACCTGACTTATCCACTTTTCAAAGAACGCTATCCACCGCCCCGAGCTTTGCTTGGCGCGGCGTCCTCAAGGTTCGCTTGGGGCGGCAGGCCTGCAGCACTCAATTTCGGGGTGGAAGTTGAGGTTGGAGGTATGCCGCTCGAAGCGAATCGGGCGGGACAATGTAGCGATCTGTTTCACGCTGTCAAGGAGGCGGCCAGAGCCGGTAATCCTTGTTCTGCCATGGTTCCGCGGTTGCGGATCCAAGCCCCGGCCGTCGTTTCGGCCGTGAAGGCCGCTTAACGGGCGGCCGAGCATTATGCCGATCGCCGCCCTTCCTGTCAAGCCGACGGGGCGCCGTCCACAGCTTTTCCCGGCCGGTAAGCTATCGGGCCCGCGGACGTCCGTTTTCTGCCCCCCAGGGCGGTTCGGCGTCCCGGCACCCGGTGGGGTGCCAGAGTGGTCGAATGGACCGGTTTTGAAAACCGGCGTGGCTTTCGGGTCACCGTGGGTTCGAATCCCACCCCCACCGCTAGAAACGCAGGCCTGTGCCCTTCAGCCTGAGCCGCCAGTGAATCCGAGCCCTGCCCACGAGGTGGGGGTGGGATTCGAACCCACGCGTTTCGCGAAGCGAAACCCACGTGGGGGCGACGCCCGAAGGGCGCCCCGGCGCTGCGCCGGGAATCCCACCCCCACTTCAGTTTTCGATGACGTACATCATTCGACCAGTCACCAGCCCCAGTCGTCTCACCCCGTGAACGAAGGCCCACCCCCACCGCTAGAACTTCGGGCCTGTGCCCCAAGCAAGAGTCGACAGTGATCTCACGCCCTGCCCACGAGGTGGGGGTGGGATTCGAACCCACGAAATCGCGCAGCGATTTACACGTGGGGGCGAAAATCAGCAGGCACCCTCCGTGTGGTGTCCGCGGCGTGGGGCAGCTCTCCGACGGTTCATTGCCGCGATCCTGGCCCCGGCGGACGGCACACGGAGTGTGCCTGCTACCTTCAAGGCATGACCCAACCCCTCGTCATCATGGGCGTCAGCGGCAGCGGCAAGTCCACCGTCGGCAAGTGGGTGGCCGCGGAACTTCAGCGGCCATTTTTCGACGCCGACGCGTACCACCCGCCGGAGAACGTGGCGAAGATGAGCGGGGGCGAGCCGCTGAACGACGACGACCGTGCGCCGTGGCTGGCGCGGCTGGCGACGCTGCTGCACGACCAACCCGGCGCGGTGCTGGCCTGCTCGGCACTCAAGCGGGCGTACCGCGAGCAGCTGGGGGCGAAGGCGGATGTGCGCTTCGTATTTCTCGACGTGCCGCGGGAGGTGCTGGCTGAGCGGATGGGCGACCGGGACGGCCACTTCATGCCCGAGACGCTGCTGGACAGCCAGCTGAACACGCTGGAGGTGCCCCAGGACGACGAGCCGGCGGTCCGTGTGGACGGCGCGCTCGCCCTGCGGCCGCTGGTGAATCAGGTGGTCGCGGCGGTGTCGCGGGAGTAAGCGAGCTTCGGGAAACGCGGCTCGGCGGCGTCGGCGCCGACGGGCGTACAGAGCACCCAGTGGTCCGCTTCGACCTCGTGCAGCTGCGCGTCGGCCCCGCCGTAGGGTGTCGTCGGGCTGGGGTCGGGGTTGTGGGGCAGGACGTTGAACTCGGCTGGGAAGTCGCCGGGGATGGTGGCGCCGTCCATGACGGTGTCGAGACGTTCGGCCCGGCGACCGAGCACGGGCATCGAACGCAGCAGGCCGCGGGTGTAGGGGTGGCGCGGACGGTTGAAGAGCTCGCGGACGTTGGCGAACTCGACCACGCGACCGGCGAACATCACCGCGACCACGTCGGCGTTCTCGGCAACCACGCCCAGGTCGTGGGTGATCAGCAGGATGCCCATGTCTTTCTCACGCTGCAGCTTCCGCAGCAGCTCCAGGATCTGGGCCTGGATGGTGACATCGAGCGCGGTGGTGGGCTCGTCGGCGAGCAGCAGCCGGGGCCGGCAGGCCAGGGCCATGGCGATCATGATGCGTTGGCGCATGCCGCCCGAGAGCTGGTGGGGGTACTCCTTCAGCCGCTGGTCCGGGTCGGCGATGCCGACGTCGCGCAGCGCGGTGGAGGCGATGTCGCGGGCCTCGCCCCTGCTCACGCGGCGGTGCAGCAGCACGGCCTCCATGATCTGCTCGCCCAGGGTGTAGACGGGGTTGAGCGAGGTCATCGGCTCCTGAAAGATCATGGCGATCTGATTGCCGCGGATTTTCCGCATGGCTTTGTCGTTGAGCGTGAGCAGGTCGACGGCGTCATCGTCCACGCCTGCGGCGTGATGGCCCGCGGCGTCGGCGGTGCCGCGGCCGCCCCGCCACAGGATGCGGCCCGCGTCGTAGCGGCCCGGCGGCGTGGGGATCAGCTGCAGGATGCTCATGGCCGAGACCGACTTGCCCGAGCCCGACTCGCCGACGACGGCCAGGGTCTGGCCGGGGTAGACGGCCAGGTTCACGTCGCGCACGGCCTGGTTGCGCGCGCCGCCCTTGCCGCGGGCGGGGAAGCTGACGGCGAGGTTTTCGAGGGTGATGAGGGGCTGGGTCATTTCAGTTCGCGCGTTTAAGGCAGGTGTCGCGAAGGACGCGAAGAACGCAAAGGAAGAGGGTGCGGGACGAAGGCTTGGTCGGAATGATCGCCGCGTGCCGCAGAAACAGTTGGATGGGGTTGCCTTGCTTCGCGGCCTTCGCGCTCTTCGCGTTCTTCGCGATTCCTGACTTGAGGGCCCCGCACTACGCACCCCCCTTTGGGTCCAGTGCATCACGCATCGCTTCACCGACGAGGTTGTACGCAAACACGGTGAGGAAGATCGCCAGCCCCGGAAACAGCGTCAGCCCCCACTGGCCGCCCGCGCGGCGGGCCTGGTTAAGCAGCTGCCCCCAGCTGGGTTCTTCGACCAGGCCCAGGCCCAGGAAACTCAGCGTGGACTCGGTCAGGATCGCGGACGCGATGCCGAAGCTGGCGAGCACCAGCACCGGGGTGACGCCGTTGGGCAGCATGTGGCGAAAGAGGATCGACCACAGCGGAGCCCCGCAGGCGTGGGCGGCCTGCACGTAGTCCATTTTACGCAGCTTCAGAAACTCGGCACGGATGAAGGTGGCGTAGCCGACCCAGCCGGTGGCGCCGAGGATGACCATCATCAGGTAGAGGTTGCGTCCATAGAAGGCGACGATCATGATGAGCAGGAAGATGACGGGAATCGCGGAAAACACCTCGACCAGCCGCATGCCCAGCAGGTCGACGACGCCGGCGAAGTAGCCCATAAGCCCGCCGACGACGATGCCGATGGCCACGGCGATGCCGGTGGCGATCAGGCCGATCGCCAGGGCGATGCGGGTGGCGTGGATCATGCGCGAGAACACATCGGCACCGCTCTCGTCGGTACCCAGCGGGTGGGCGAGGCTCGGCTTCTGCAGGCGTGCGTCCAGGCCGGTCGCGGACATCGCGTCACGCTGGTAGTCGCCGGGCGAGTAGGCCAGGGGGGCAAGCAGCTGCCAGTCGACTTCGCCCGCCGCGGTGGCCTCGCGGTACGTCGAATAGACGACGCTGGACGGCGGATCGATGGGGGCGGCCAGGAGCCCGCCGGCGAGCAGCACGCACGCGACGGCGACCACCGACTTCCCCCACCCGCCGGCGGACGAGGACCACGCGATCAGGAGCATCAGTCCGGCGACCGCGGCGAGCAGCACGCACACCATCAGGAAGACGAGCGGCACCCCGCCGGTCGCACGGTCGCGCCAGAGCTCCACGGCCGAGCCGGTGGCCGCCGCGGCGGTGAGGGCTCCGGTCAGGAAAGCCCACGCCGCAATCCGGCGGCCCAGCGGGATCCGCCGGCACAGCAGCAGCACCGCGGCGACAGCGAAGCTGAGCAGCAAGACCGCGTCGGTGAGGGTGAGGTGCCGCAGCCAGGGGCTGCTGACGCCGCCGTCGGTCTTCCAGACGAAGGGGTGGCTGCTGGCCACCACCGGGGCGAACACCGCGGTCAGTACCAGCAGGCCGATCCACGCCAACCCCACGCGGGCTCCCCAGCCGCCCAGCAATCGCAGCGCGGCGGCGCCCATGAGGCTGCGCGGCTGAGTCGCACTCAGAGGGGCGGGAGCCTCAGTCATAGCTCACCCGCGGGTCGGCGATGGCATAGCAGATGTCGCGGACCAGCTCGCTCAGCAGGCCCAGCACGCCGCCCATCAGGGTCGTGGCCATGACGAGTTCGCGGTCTTTCTGAAAGGCCGCGTCCACGCCGAGCTTGCCCATGCCGTTGATTGAAAAAATCGTTTCGACCACGAAGGCCCCGACGAAGAGCGCCGGAAGGATCGACGACACCATGGTAATCAGCGGCAGCACGCTGTTGCGGAAGGCGTGCTGCCACAGCACGCGGCGCTCGCTCACGCCCTTGGCCCGGGCGGTGCGGACAAAGTCAGCCGTCAGGTTCTCGAGCATCGCCCCGCGCATGACCTTGCTCATGACCGCGAATCCGCCGTAGGTCATGCAGATGACCGGCAGCACCAGGTGCCACAGCGCGTCGAGCAGCCAGCCGCGTGCAAATCTGTCGTTTTCCCATGATGGAAAGAACGCCATCGACGACGCCTGCACGTCGTGCAGCCCCGCGGCGGGGAACCAGCGCAGGTACTGCTCGTTGGCGAAGTAGGTGATCAGCACCACGCCGGCCCAGATGACCGGCACCGACCAGAGCCCCAGGAACACCGCCCCGCTGCCCACGTCGAAAGCGCCGCCCTTGTGCCGCGCGGCGTAGGTGCCGCTGACGATCGCCACCGCGTAGATCAGCGGCAGGCTCAGCAGGTTCAGAAGAATGGTGACGGGGATGCGTTCGGCCAGCAGCGCGCCGACGCTGCGGCCGCGGAGGGTCTGGCCCAGGTCGGGGGCTTTGAAAGCGGGTTTGTCGAAGCGGATGCGGGACCGGCCCGACGCCTCGAAGCTGAGCACGCGGAGCAGCTCGTACTGAGCCCGCTCGGCGCCGCGGGCGGGGTCGGCCGCGAGTTCGCTCAGCTTCGCCTTCAGCGCATCGCGTTCGTCCGCGTTCAGCCGGCTGTCGAGATCGCCGAGCACCCCCAGCCCCGCGGCGGGAGTCGCCAGTGCTTCCCGCAGCCGCGCGGCGGCGGCGGCGGCGTCCAGGCCGGCGTAACCGGCGATCGTTTGCGCCGTGCCGACCGCCTGCTGAAGCCGCGCCGGGCGGGTGTTGAAGGGCAGGTCGGCCAGGGCCGCGGCCACCGCGTCCCGTTCTCCATCGGTGAACGAGACGTCGCCGGACATGCGGAAGCCCACCGGCGACACCTGATTGATCCAGCGTCCGAACTGCGCCACCTTGGGCAGGTCCAGCCCGTAGCGCCGCTCGAGCGCCTTGCGGGCCCGCTTGGCGTCTTCTCCCTGCGACTGGGCGCCGTCCTGGGTGAGCGCGGTGCCGCCAAAACCGCCGGGGCTGAACGCCATGACGAAAAACACCACCGCCAGCACGCCGAGCAGCGTGGGGATCAGGAGCAGCAGGCGGCGGACGATATAACTGAGCATCAGATCGGTACGGGCGGAGGATCAGTCGGCGGGGCCGGGGCAGGGGCGGGTCACTCGGTGGTCCACCGCTGCTCCCCACGCGGCACGAAGTACTCGACGCGGTCGTTGAGCCCGACTCTGGTCAGCTTCACGTTGCGGAAGCGTTTGTCCAGAAACACCACCGACTTGCTGTTGAAGAGGAAGGTGTAGGGCTGGTCGTCCTGCAGGATCCGGTGGATCCGATGCCACAGCGCGGTCCGCTCGTCGAAGTCGACCGTCAGTCGGGCTTCGTCGATCGCTGTGTCGAGCGCCGCGTTGCGGTACGACACGTAGTTGTTGCCCCCGCCGGCGATCATGTCCGAGTGGAAGATCTGCTTGGGGTCCGACTCCACGCCCGAGCTCCAGCCCAGGGTGATGGCTTCGAAGTTGCGGTCATCGATGCGCCCCAGCATGGTGTTGAACTCGGTGGGGTCCAGATCCATCACCACCCCCGCGCGGGCGTAGGCGTCACGCAGGTACTGCGCCATCTGCTGGTAGCTGTTGATGCCGCTGGGGTAGATCAGCGAGAAGCGGAAGGGCTCGCCCGCCGCGTTTTCCAGCACGCCGTCGCCGTCGGCGTCGCGGAAGCCCGCCTCGGCCAGCAGGGCCTTGGCGCCTTGCGGGTCGTAGCCGATCGGCGTGACGCCGGGGTCGTACTGCGGGCTCAGCGGGTTGAAGGGCCCGGTGGCGACGGTCGCGAGGCCCGCCATCAGCTGCGCGCACATCTCTTCGCGGTTAAGCAGCATGGTCATCGCCCGCCGCACCCGCGCGTCGGCGAAGGGGGTGGCCTCACCGTTTTTCAGCTGATTCCAGCCGATGTAGCGGTAGCCCGCGGCCACCGAGTTGTACTCGTAGAGATCGGCGTTGGCGTTGAGCCCCGTGTCGTCTTTCAACCGCGCGTACTGGTCGGACCGCACGCCCAGGCGGTCGATGTCGCGGTTGCGCATCGAGACCTCGAGGGCGGCCTCCTCGGTGATCTCCTGCCAACGCAGGCGGTCGAAGGTGGGCCGCGGGCCCCAGTAGTTGTCGTTGCGGACCAGCTCGATCTGGCCCGAGCCCGGCCGCCAGTCTTCGGGGTCGACGGCCAAGCGGTACGGGCCCGAGCCCATCAGCAGCCCGGTTGAGGCGTTGAACTCGTCGGGTGTGAACTTCTCGTAGTAGTGCTTGGGCAGAACGCTCATGCCCGCGGTGATCTGCAGCGCCAGGAAGTACGGCGTGTTGAGCGTGAAGACCACGCGGTGCGGGCCCTCGGCGACCACGCCGTCCAGCGGCTCGTAGTACGGGGCCAGCTGCGGGGCGTTGATTTCGGGGTTGCGGATGAGGTCCAGCGTGTAGACCACGTCGGCGGAGGTCAGCGGCGTGCCGTCGGAAAACGTCAGGTCCTTACGCAGGTCGAAGCTGATGGTCAGCCCGTCGTCGGAGACCTGCCAGGATTCGGCGAGCCACGGCTTCCACTCCAGGGTTTCGGGGTCGCGGGTCAGCAGTGATTCGAGCACGTAGCTCTCGATCTCGCTCTGGTAGGCGTCGGTGGGGATCACCGGGGTGAGCTTGCCGACGCTCTGCGAGAAGCTGTCGACGAACCAGTCGCCCTCGGCGTAGCCGGGCAGGACCCGCGCGGCCTGCCAGCGCGGGTGGCTGTCGGACGCCGCGGGCGACGCCGCGGCGGGGTCGCCGATCCGCACGCCGTTCTGCAACGACCCTTTCAGGCTGCGCAGAGCCTCGTTCTGTCGCACCAGGTTCTGATCGATCCGCTGCATGACCTCCCACTGGCGGTCGTACTGCGTCATCGCCAACCAGATGCTGCCCAGGATCGCGGCGAGCAGCGCGAGAGTCAGGAAGTCTTTGAAGCCGAAGCGGTTGTCCATGTTCGCGGTTCTTTCGTTCAGCGGGCTGAGCGCCTGGGATCCAGCCGCTCGCGCAGCCCGTCGCCCAGCAGGTTAAGCGCCAGCAGCGTGAGGCCCAGCAGCAGGCAGGGGAAGAGCAGCCGCCACCAGTGCATCGACAGCGACGGGCTGGCGAGCGCGGGAAGCTCCTGCACGCCGGCGCTGGCCAGGTTGCCCCAGCTGGGCAAGGGAGCCCGCACGCCGATGCCCAGGAAGCTCAGGAACGACTCTTGCAGAATGGCCACCGGCACCGCGAGCGTGGCGTACACCACGATGACCCCGGTGAGGTTGGGCAGCAGGTGCCGCCACAGCACCGCGGGCATCCGCACGCCCACCGCGCGGGTGGCCTCGATGAAGGGCTGCTCGCGCAGGCTCAGCACCTGCCCGCGGATCACCCGGGCCATGGTCAGCCAGCTGACCCCGCCGATGGCGACCAGCAGGGTGACCACGCCTGCGGCGTTCGCGGCGGGCGTCTCGGCCAGGCCCAGCGGGCCGGCGAGCAGGCGGGTGAGCGCCGGATACAGGGACAGCGAGATCATGACCACCAGCAGCACGTAGGGCAGGCCGTACATCACGTCCACAAAACGCATCATGAAGGCGTCGAGCCGCCCCCCCGCCAGGCCAGACACCGCGCCGAAAAACGTGCCGATGCCCACGGCCAGCCCCGCCGCCGCCAGCCCGATGCCAAGGCTGATGGCCCCGCCCAGCAGGCAGCGCCACATGAGCGAGCGGCCCAGGTCGTCGGTGCCCAGCGGCTCGCTGAGGCTGGGTGGCGCGAGCAGCTTGCCCGGCTCGGCGCTGCGCTGCACGTCGTAGCGGCTGAGCGACCACGGCAGCGTGGCGAAGCACGGCAGGGCGATCAGCAGCAGCAGCAACGCCCCCACCCGCGCGCCCGAAACGCGGGGGAACCGAGTGCTTCGGACGCGGACCGGGGCCGCGGAGGGTGGATTAAGGCCAACAGACGCCATCGGGCGGCGAGTATACGCGGCGCGTGCGCCGGCCCCGCCCGGCGGCGTGGCGATCAGGCCGCACGACGCAGCGGCCGGGCCGCTTCGGAAACCGCGGGCAACGCGTGGTGGGCGCACACCCGCAGCCCGCCGAGCCCGAAGAGCGGCTCGAGCGATCCGCCCCACAGCAGCGACGCCGCCGACGCGCTGACCGGGCCGGCGAAGATCACCCGCGAGGCATCAACCAGGTGGCGCGACCACGCCGCGTAAGCGCTCATGCAGGTGGCCACGCCAACCCCCGCGTCGAGCACCAGCAACCCCACCGGCGAGCCGTCCCACGCGCCCGCCGCCGCGGTGGGCCCCGCCGTCACCGGCACGACGTGGCGGCCCAGCCCGGTGGAAGCGAGGGCCCGGTACAGCGGGGCTTCACCCGCCGCCGCACGACCCGGCACCGAGAAGGTGTCGACCGCCCAGACCGCCGGCCGTCGCGCGAACGAAGTTCCGGCCGCGAGGGCCACCGTCGCCCGCCCGTCAGCAGCGTGCAGTTGGACAATGCTCTGGCCGTCCGGGGTTTCTGCGGCGTACACCGCCAAGGCCGCCATCTCGGCCCGCCACGCGCCGGGATCGACGTCGGCCGGGGCTCCCAGTCCGGTACACACGCGGTGGACCGAACGGGAGAGCCCCGCGGGCATCGCCGGCGTCGAACCGGCGTGGCGGGACATCAGTCGGTTCAGCGGTGCGGACCAGGTCATGGAGAACTCCAGGAGGTTTCAAACGGAAGGACATCAAGCCGCTGACCCGGCGGCGTCCGCCGACGGTGCAGACGGATCCGCCATCGGCCGGGCGGCCCCGGGAAAGCGAGCGCGGATCGCCGGCGCGGTTATCGGCCGCGAAGATGGGGGGCGTGGGGCCACGCGGGTCGCCGGCCACCGCATGCAATTACACTCCGCGCTCTTATGAAGGACTTCTGGACACTCGCCCGCGAGATGGGGCGCTACCGCGGGCTGCTGATGGTCGGCCTGATCGCGGCCCTGCTCGACGCCGCCACGGCCTTCGCGGGCTTCGGGCTGCTGCGGGTGGTCGTCACCCAGACCTTCGCCGACCCGCCGGTGCCGATGCGGGAGGTCGTTCACGGCCTGGTCACCCGCCCTGACCTGCCCGCGTGGCTGCCCAACCTCTCGGGCCTGGCGGCCTGGGTGCCCAAGGATATCTACCGCGGGTTCGCCCTCGCGCTCCTGATGGTGATCCCGCTCAGCCTCTTTGGCTCGGCCATGCGGTTCACCCACGCGGCCCTCAGCTACACCGTGGGCCTGCGCTCGGTCATGCGGATCCGCCAGCGGGCGTACTTCCGCATGCTGCACGTGCCCGCCGACCTGCCCGACGACATCGGCGCCGCCGATCGGCTCAGCCGCCTGATGAGCGACACCTCCCGGCTGGGCAGCGGCTTCGCCTCACTCATGGGCCGCGCGGTCCGCGACTCGATGATGGGGGTGGTGTTTCTGTGTTGGGCGCTGATCATCGACTGGAAGCTGACCGGCATTTTTTTGCTGGCCATGCCGGTGGTCGGCATCGCCATGCGGAAGTTCGGCAAGAAGGTGCGGCGGGCCAGCAAGTACTCGCTGCAGCAGTACGCCGAGATGATCCAGGCCGCGCAAGAGTCCATGCAGTCGCCCGCCGTGGTGCGGGTGCACGGGGCCGAGGGCTACGAGCGGCGGCGCTTCAACGCCATCAACCGCTCGGTCTTCAACCAGGAGATGAAGGCCCGCACGGCGCGAGCCCTCAGCTCACCGGTCATCGAGTTGATCGCGCTGGTTGGTCTCATCGGCGTGTCGCTGCTCGCGGGCTGGTACGTCTTCGGCCAGCAGTCGGCCCAGCCCCAGGACGTGCTGTGGGTGCTGGTGGCCCTGGGGCTGGCCGGCGGGTCGGTCAAGCCCATGGCCAACCTCAACAACGACCTGCAGGAGGCCGGCGCCGCCGCCCGCCGCGTGGTGGAGATCCTGGACGCCCCGGTCGAGCCCAACCCGCGCGGCGCGTTCAAAAACCCCGCCCACGGCGTGGCCCTCCCCCGGCACCACCAATCGATCGTCTTCGAGAGCGTGACCTATCGCTACCCCGGGGCCGACGACCTGGCCGTGCGCGGCATCGACCTCACCCTGCCCTTCGGCTGCTCGGCCGCCGTGGTGGGCACCAACGGCTCAGGCAAAAGCACGCTGCTGAACCTGGTGCCGCGGCTGACCGAGCCCTCCGAAGGCCGCGTGCTGATCGACGGGGTCGATCTCGCCACCGTGCGGCTGCGGGCGCTGCGCGACCAGATTTCGATGGTCACCCAGCAGGCCGTGCTGTTCGAGGGCACCATCGCCGACAACATCGCCTATGGCCGCCGCGACACCCCACGCGACGAGGTCGTCGCCGCCGCGAAGGCCGCGTTCGCGCATGATTTCATCGCCCGCCTGCCTGACGGCTACGACACGAAGCTGGGCGAGGCCGGCAGCGGCCTCAGCGGCGGGCAGAAGCAGCGGCTCTGCATCGCCCGGGCCGTGCTGCGCCAGCCCGCGATCCTGATCATGGACGAGGCCACCAGCCAGATCGACGCGGAGAGCGAGGCGCTGATCGCCAAAGCCATCCGCGCCCTGCAGGTGGGCCGCACCACGCTCACCATCGCCCACCGGCTGAGCACCGTGGTCGATTGCAACCCGATCGTGGTGATGCACGACGGCCGGGTGGTCGACCAGGGGACGCACGGCGAGTTGCTGGAGCGGTGCGGGATCTATCAGACGCTCGTCAACAACCAGCTGACCGGCTAGCGCCGGGGGCGGCTCGGCGCCACCCCCGCGTCTGCAAAGCCAGACGCGGGGGTGCCTTCTCGACCGCCGCGGGCGAAGCCCGCACGATGCACCGCGACGCCGGCGGACATGCGGTGTCTCTGCTTGCGCGAAACTTTCTGAAATCCCCTCGACTCCCCGGCTGGCGCCGGCGGTCAGCGGCGGTCACCAGCGACCCAGTGGCACGGACGTCCCGTCCGTGAGCAAAAAGCCCCGCCGCAGGCGGATTCGCCAGTTGCAGCCCCTGCCTGGAGGAGCAAGGGCCGGTCCAGGGCAGCGCGGCGAAACCAGCTCCCGAAAAAACTCTCCGCGGTGCGCACCGATGCCGGATTTCGGCCGGCGACCGGTACGCTGGACGATCAAACAAAAACCAAACTTAATCCGCTTGCCAGGAGCATCCCGTGCCCAACCCCCCGCCCACTTTCACCCTCCACCGCGTGCTCGCCGCGCTCGTCGCCGGCGCCATCGCCGCCGGCCTTGCCGCCGACCTGCTGACTCACGAACAAGCCAACACCCTCGGTGTGCTGGCGACGTACTTCGGCCTCGCGCTGACCCGCGACGACCCCCACAACCCGGGTGGCAGACCGTGAAGCACGCCGCCCCCCTGCCGGCCGTGTTGGCCGTCGCCGCGCTGCTGCTGCCCGCCTGCCACCCCACCCCGCGGCAGCGATGGGTCCAGCAGCGCGAGGCCCTGAGCCTCACGCAGGACGGGCTCGTGTTCCTGCACCGCCGCGACGCGGTGAGCGACGACGCATTCGAACTCGCCACCCCCTGGCTGCGGGCCGCCCGCACCGAGAACTGGAAAGCCTTCTTCACCCTCGACCGCGACCCGCACGACGCCAACCAACGCCTCGACACCGCCCGCGACCTGCTCCGCGACGCCCGCGGACTGGCCGCGCCCTGATCGCCCCGGCTGTTCCCCACTTCCCACCTCGTACTTCGGACTTCCCAAACCATGGACCCCGCCACCCTCGACGCCCTGATCCGAGCCGCCACCGTCGTCCACCGCGTGCTGCCGCTGCTGCACGCCACCGGCGACATCACCGACGCGCAAATGCAAAGGTTCGCCCAGGCCGGCCAAGGCAGCGACCGGGCTTTTGACAGTTACCACCGCGAGATCCGCGGGCTGCCGGACGCGGCGATCGACGACCACCTGCGGCCCGAACTGGCGCACGCCGCGTTCGAGCTCGCCGCCCGGCTGACGACGAGCGCGGCGCCGCGTGCCTCGACCTCCCCCAGTTCCTCCACCGCCCACCGCGGTTGAGGGGCCTTCTTCCGCCCGCCGCGCCGCGGCGGGCATCCCACCCACCCGGCCCCGGCATCCCCGCGGCCACGAAAGGACACCCCCCATGGACACCACCAACCTCACTCCTCCCGCGCTAGCGTTGCCGCTGCGTCTGCCCGGCACCGCCGAAGGCACGTCGGCCGACCGCTACGCCATCGTCGATCTGAAGTGGTCGGCCGTGGATGTGGCGACGGTCACCGGGACGCCACCGACGCCCCCCACCCCGCCGACGCCCCCCACCCCACCGACCCCGCCGTCCACCGGTCAGATCGTTGTCACCGAAAAGTCTGGATCCCCCGCGATGACCCCGGGCAAGTACGCCGGCCGCACCGTCATGGTGAACCTGCTGGGTCTCGGCGGCGAAGTCACCGAAGCTCAGAAGGACGGATCGTTCCACGTCACCGGCGGCACCGACGCCCAGGAGTACCCGCGGAACTTTGACCTCTACGAGCACAACAACGTCGTCATCTTCCAGATCGCCGACCTGTATGACCGCGGCTTCACCAAGAACACCGGAATCAACTCCGAGACCGGACCGGTGGTCAACACCTACGGCCTGGGCACCGAGACCGCGGAAGGCAAGCTGGACCTGCATTCGCAGCGCAACCTCATCAAGTTCGTCGAGTGGATCAAGACCCACCTGACGCCCGCACGCCTGGTTTTGAAGGGCGAAAGCGCCGGCGGCGGCGCCGCCCTCCGCGCCCTGCTCCAGGCCCCCGACCCGGACAACGACACCGCCGACTACGGCGTGGTGAACGTGGACTGGAGGAAGCTTGTCGGCGAAGGCCGATTGGATGTGCCGATCCCGCCGACGCCTCCTGTTCCGCCAACCCCGCCGACGCCACCCATTCCGCCGACGCCTGGCCCCACGCTCACCCATGCCGAATTGCAAGCGCAGATCAACAGCGGCGGATTGGTTCTAATCCCGGCCGGCGCCCGCTACAGCGGCCCAGGATTCAACCTCCGCAGCAATGTGACGATTGCAACTGAAGACTCTGGCGCACGACCGATCTTTGAGTTCGACTTCGCAGGCGCATCGACTCGAAACGCCTTCACAAGCCCGTCCAATGGTGAAAACATCGTGATTGAGGGGCTGGACATTCGTTCCGTGAATCGTATGGAGGGGCTTCCGAACACCGTCGGCTTCTCGCATGTCGGGTATGGCAAGAACATCACAATCCGAGACTGCAACATCCGCGGCTTCGGATTCGGAATCAGCCTGATCGGCGATCGAAACATCGTGATGCGGCCCGGCGAGAGCTTCTCGAAAACTGTTGTCAACCGTGCGTTGGAAAACGTACTCATTGAGAAATCCGTCATCGTTGACAGCCACAACGCGTCTTCGCACAGTTCCGGACTGTTTGCCGAAGCGATCAACGGGATCACCATCCGTGATTGCTGGTTCGACCACAACGGCTACACTATATGCAGCGCTGACACATCCGTAGCAACCCGCGCTACTATCTTCAACCACAACATCTACCTCGCAGCGACCGTTGAAAGCGCCCTGGTAAGCAACACGATGTTGACCCGCGGCGCATCACACGGGATCCAGATGCGACTTGGCGGCACCTTTCGTAACGGATACATCGACCTTTGTCCGATGGGCGTTGCGATGTATACTACCCCAGCACCTTCAGCGACAGTGTGGTGACACGGAGCGACAACATCAGCACCAGCCCGAACGAGCAGCGCGGCATGGGTCTCGAAACGAAGTTCTGCCAAAACTTGCAGGTTCACGACTCAATCTTCTCGTCCAAGAAGGGCGGCGCGAGCTGGTATCCACCCATTCTGACGAGCAGTGACAACTACCTGACCACCACCCGCTTCTACCCGGAGGATGTTCGCCCAGACAGCACCGGTACCATCGCCAATTGCAAGGTCTACGATTGGCCGTTCTACGGCCAGCCGATCGTCATCGCTTCGACAGAATCGTCTGGCACGACACTCATTCAGCACCAGAACAATGGCAACACCGTCAATGATCCTGCCTGGCCTGAACCTAGTCGTTCTCTGGATGGATACGTCGGAACGAAACTTGGCCTTCCAGCCACCGACACCCAGGAAGCATATGCTTCACTGCGTCCACAGATCCTCGATCGGGCCCGCAACTCATGGACCAAGCCACTGAGTGCTCACGGAATTAACGACTGGATTTTCGAAGGCTTCGGGGTAGTCCGGCAGCTTCCCTATGGTTGAGGTGTTTAGTTAACGTGACAGCTTCTAGCGACTGAACCAAGCGCGAAAGACCCCCGCAGGCCATCGAGGCCCGCGGGGGTCTTTTGTTCGCATCGATTGAAGTTCTGTGCCTCTTCGGCGACTTCAGATACGCCGGCGATGGCGTGTCAACAGGCCACCCAATCCAATCAAACCAGCTGCGGCCGCGCTGGGCGTGGGAATCACGTTGGGAGAGGTGAAGTTATACGTTGCGGTCACTTCGATGGGGAAAGAAGCGCTGCCAAAGTTCACGATGTTATCCGTACGCCCGCTCGTTTTAACATCCTGAAACGCCAGCCGCGCCGTGCCCAGCTGTACCGCCAAAGGGGCATTGAAATCGATGTCGGCAGCGTCCAACGTGGGAAATATTGCGGCGAAGGTCGCCTCGCCACTGACTACCGGAAAATCCGACTCGAACTGCAAATCAATATCGAACGGCGAAAACACCTCAATGGGCTCGACGGTTTGCACGCCGTTGAGAAAGGCGGCCAGATCGAATGCAAACGTACCTTGGTCGTTGAAGGAAGCAAATCCACCGCCGCCGACAAACTCTGCCATGTAGCGAAGATTACTCTCAAGGCGGACGGTAATCGATTCAATCGCAGCGCCCGCGGGAATGACCTCTGCCGCCGCCGGCAGACCCACACTGAGGTCGATCAATTCGACCAGTCCGTTGTTTCCAGATTCCTCGTCGCGAAATGGATCGGAGACAAAATCATTGGCCTGGGTTTCGGGATTGTCGCCCAATCCTCCAAGCTGCGAATCGTCGATCAATCGTGTCACCGTCACGCTCGCGGCTTCCGCCGCCCCCCCGGCCAGCCCACCCGTCATCACCCCCGCCGCCACCAGCCCCGCGGCTCCGATCCGTTGTGTCGTGCTCATCATCACTTTGCTCAACCTTCCAAACGCAAAAATACATGCCGCCCGGTCGCCCGGTCACGGCGACCGGGGCGGGCGCGGAAATTTTAGACTACGATGCAGACCGGGGGAAACCCCACACCCCGATTCCGTAAAGATTCCCGCAGGATTGCCGATCCGTAACCACCGCCGCACGGCGGAGTACCGTGACGGAACCCCGGTCGCCCCGAGACTCATCCCCGCAGTTCGGGCAGCGCCTCGACGGTGTACTTCCCCCGTACCAGCGCCGCCGTATCGACCTCCCCGTGCCGCACTTGTCGGCTGCCGTGTTCGGGGTTGTCGGCCACCAGATTGATCGCGTCGCCGTCGTCCACGTTGCTCACCCGCTTCAGGGTGGTGTCGCCGTCGGTGAAACGGATGACGTAGGCGAAGCCTTCGCAAAAGCCGTGGTCCTGCCAGTGCTTGGCGCTGCAGATCACGCGGGCGCCCTCGGGGTAGGCCGGCGTCATGCTGTCGCCCGCGACCACGAGGCCGAACAGGCTCATGTCGCCGTCCACCCAGAAGTGCTCGGGCAGCACCTCGGTGGCTTCTTCGTGGTCGAAGCTGGCGTCCACGGCGCCGTCGTTGCCCCAGCTGGCGGGGATGCCGGCCAGCACGGGGATGCCGCCGTGGCGGGAGGGTCCGGGGGGGTCGCCGTGGGCGGCGACCAGCTCGCTCCAGGTGCCCAGGTCGAACGACCGGGCGATCGAAAGCAGCGTGGACCCGTTGGGCCGGGTGCGGCCGGCCTAGACGACGCGGCCGTCCGCTGGGACGCGAACGAGATCACGCTGCCCGAGTTGATCGAAGAGACGCTGGCGGCGGCGGCGACGCTGAACCGGCTGGCGGGCGGGGCCGGGACACGCACAGGCTCGGGCACGCGGGCCCAGGCGGCCCGCAAGACGGGCGTGGCCGAGCGGCGGCCGGCGTACCGTGGCGGGTCGCACGAGCCGCCGCGGGTGGCCGAGCGCTGGCGCACGTTCGCGATGCAATTGCCCCGCCTGGCCGACGGGATGGAGCACGGGGGTGTCGAGCAGGCGATGGCGCTGGCGGCGTTCCGGGCGTTTCTGGACCGGGAGGCGGGGGTGCTGGGGTGATGCTGGTTCGTGAGTTCTGAGAAGTCATTCGACCCCCCCCAACCCCCAGTCATCGGGGTCAGACCCACGACTCGAACCCGGCCGCCCCCGGCGCCGGCGTCCACTTCGACTCGCCACCCCCAATCCGCACCGCCGTCACCCCAAAGCCTGCGGCCGGGTTCGGGTCCGGGCCTGACCCCAAGCCGTGCAGGGGCCTTGCGGGGCTTGAATAAGCCAACGACACGCCCCAAGCAGCAGACGTCCGCCTTATTCGAAGCCCCGGTGGGCAGAGGCCGCTAAGCCGGGTGACGCGGGGCCGCGATGCAGGTTCAACAACGGAAGGGGAAAGCGTTGAGAGATGCCGGCAACGCGCCCCCCGTGGCACCCACGACGCGGGTCGCCGTCAAGGCGGACGGCACACGGAGTGTGCCTGCGACCATCGCAGCCGGGGCAGCCGTGCGTCCTGACCGGTTGCTGCCTTGAAAGTAGCAGGCACGCTCCGCGTGCCGTCCGCGCGGCGCGGGGGCAAGGGTGAGTCGGACAACGAAGAAGCCCGTCGCCCGTGTCGCCGAGCAGACGGGGAGGCGTCGCGCTTGTCTTTCAACGCTTTTCTCTTTTGGGGTTCCCGCTGCATCGCGGCCCGTCGTCGCGCGGCTTCGAAACGGCAGCCCACCGGGGGTTCAAATAAGGCCGCCGTCTTTTGCTTGCGCAAACGTCACGGGCTTATTCAACCCCCGCAACGCCCCGGCATGGCCAGGGGTCAAACCCGGACCCGCTTCCGGCCTTGGGCTTTTAGGCGGGGCCGTGCCGCGCGGGGGGTTGAACGTCGCGGCCGTGGCTGACGTCGCGCGCGGCCGGAAGCAGGTCGTGGGAATGACCCCGGTGGCTGGGGGTGGGGAGCGGTCGAATGACCGCTCTTGTCGGCTGGTGGGCGGGGGCCGTGTCGGTCGGTTGTTCGCTTCAACGCCGTGGCCGGTGTCGAGCGCGGCCGGAAGCAGAAAGGTGGGTTCGAATCCCACCGGCGGTCTCTGGGACTCTTCGTCGCAGAAAACCCCGGTATCTCTATCATTAGAATTACTAAAGGCCACGGTGGGATTCGAACCCACGTCGGATTACTCCAGCGGATTTGCAATCCGCCCCCTTGGTCCACTCGGGCACGTGGCCGGTTGGCGGTCAGGCCGTCGGCAGGCGATCAGTGTAGGGCCGCGGCCAAAAGGGGCAACCCCGGCCCGCGTCGCCCGGGGAGGTGCTTGCCGCCGACCCTATGCTGGACTATAAACCGATCGGACCCAGACTGAACCCGGTCCGGTTTGCCTGCTTGCTCCCGCTAACCCACCTGACGAAAGCGACGACTGATCCCATGAGCGATCCCGTGAAACTCGAGTACCTCTGGCTGGACGGCTACAAGCCCACGCAGAGCCTCCGCAGCAAGACCAAGGTTCTTTTCAAGAAATTCGGCGGCACCCTCGAAGAGTGCCCCATGTGGTCCTTCGACGGGTCCTCGACCCAGCAGGCTGAAGGCGGAGCGTCGGACTGCCTGCTGCGTCCGGTCCACATCTGCAAGGACCCGCAGCGCAAGAACGCCTACCTCGTGATGACCGAGGTGCTGAACGCCGACGGCACGCCGCACGAATCCAACGGCCGCGCGACCATCAACGACGACGACAACGACTTCTGGTTCGGCTTCGAGCAGGAGTACGCGGTCATCGACGTGGACACCAACCGCCCGGTGGGCTTCCCCCACAACGGCTACCCTGCGCCCCAGGGCCAGTACTACTGCTCGGTGGGTGCCCGCAACGCCATCGGCCGCGACTTCATCGAGGAGCACCTCGACGCCTGCCTCGAGGCGGGCCTCAAGGTCGAAGGCATCAACGCCGAGGTGATGTGCGGCCAGTGGGAGTTCCAGGGCTTCGCCGAGGGCGCCGCCCAGGCCGGCGACGAGATGTGGATCGCCCGCTACCTGCTGGAGCGCATCGGCGAGAAGTACGGCTACGCGATCGAGTACCACTGCAAGCCGGTCAAGGGCGACTGGAACGGCAGCGGCATGCACGCCAACTTCAGCAACACGGTGTTGCGCACCTGCGGCGACAAGGACATCTACGCCAAGATCTGCGAGGCCTTCGGGACCAAAGAAGCCATCGCCCGGCACATCGCGGTCTACGGCGCGGACAACCACATGCGGCTGACCGGCCTGCACGAGACCCAGGCCATCGACAAGTTCAGCTGGGGCGTGTCGGACCGCGGTGCGTCGATCCGCGTGCCGATCGCGGCCGTCGAGTCGGGCTACAAGGGCTGGCTGGAAGACCGCCGCCCCAATTCGTCGGCCGACCCCTACAAGATCGCCGCCGAGATCATCACCACGGTAAAGGGCGCCTGCGCGAAGCTCTGAGCGAGGAGAACGCAGACCGGGTCTGAAGAAACACAGAAACGCCGCGGGCCCTCGGGCCCGCGGCGTTTTCGTTGGCGGATTGCGGCCGCTCGCTACATCTTCAGCAGCGAATGGCTGCCGTCGTCGGCCGGCTCCTCGGGGTTGTCGGGGGACGGCGAGGGACCGTTCTCTGAGGCGGCTTCAGCGGCCGCCAGTCCCATGAAGGCCGCGCTCAGCAGCGGGTCTGACTTGGCCGCCTCGCGCAGGCTCTCGATCTTGGATGATTGCACAACGCTGAGGTCGGTCCGTGACCCCTCGATGTCGGCCTGCAACTCGGCCACCTTGGCTTCGAGTTCGGTGATGGTGCTCTGAAGACGCTGCTCATCGGCCGCAAACGGGGCCAGGACGGCGTCGAGTCGGGCTCCGAGGGTCTCGGCGGCGGCGGGGTGATTATCTTGAGTCACGGGGGCTCCGGCGTTGGGCGACTGGGGCGGGGGAGGGGAGACGCGTTTTTATCGCGGGTCTCCGCCGCCGGGTTCAGCACCGATCGCCCCCCGCCCCCGCATTTTCCTGCCCCGGTGGGTCTGTGACACGTCGGCAAGGCGGGTTGGCAGCGACGCGGGCCCGCGGGGGGCAAGCCCGCCCGGGTCACACGGCCGCCTTGGGTGGCGGGTTGGAATCCCCGGGTTGACCACCCGGCACCGGCTACGCCGACGTCGCGTTTTCCTCGGCGACCGCCTCGATCATCACCGCCATCCGGACCAGTTCGGCCAACGACGAGGCGGACATTTTTTCCATCACGTGAGCTCGGTGGACTTCGATGGTCTTGTGCGAAAGCCCGAGCTCGCCCGCGATCTGCTTGTTGAGCCGCCCCTCCACCACCGCGGCCATCACCTGCCGCTCGCGCGGCGTGAGTTGGTCAAACCGCGCCAGCACCTCGGCAAGCTCCGCGCTCACGCTGCGCTGGTCCTGGTCCATCTGCATGGCCGTGCGGACGCGGTCCAGCAGCGCGTCGTTGGACCAGGGCTTCTGGATGAAGTCGATGCAGCCGGCCTTCATCGCCCGGACCGCGTCGGGCACCTCGCCGTGACCGGTCACCACAATGGTGGGCAGCGACACACCCGTGGCCCGGAGGCGGTCGTGCATATCAAGACCGGACATCCCCGGCATGCGGATATCGGTTACCAGGCAGCCGGCGACGGGCGCACGACCACGGGACAACATGTCGCGAGGGTCCGTGAAGACCTCGACCTCGTAGCCCTCCGATTCGAGAATGAAGCGGATCGACTCGACGACACTCTCTTCGTCGTCCACCACGAAGACCTTATTTGAGCTGAGCATTGCACGCACCTTTTAAAACCAGACCCAAACGATCACCACAGACCCCACGTCAAACCGTGTTCGAATCGCCGTGTGAAGCACTGATGATCGAATACAGACAGCTTGGGACCTCACAGCCCGTTGAAATACCTCGCGTGCCTGCGGCCGGCGAAAACAATCGCTCGCTTCGTGGACTCAACTCCCCGTCGCTACGGCCAGGGCTCGTTTCGTCGCCTTGCGAGCGAACGTTTTCGCTCGCCCTAGGCTTACGCGGGGTAGTTCAACGGACTGCTAAGGTCTACCCTGATACAGGCTACCCCAAAACCCGCCCGGGCTCTCCCTAAATCCCCGGGAACTTTCGGGGTCGACGCGACGTCCCAGGCCGAACGCCGGCGTCTCAGTGATAATTCGAAGTTTCGAAGGGGATGCTGCGCAGAGAGTCAGGGAAACTCCCACGATCGCAAGCGGTTTAACTGGGAACGCCGCGTGGCGATCCCGCCGGCAGCACGAGGCTGAACGTGCACCCGTGACGCGGGTTGGCGACGCCCCAGAGTCGCCCCCCGTGCGCTTCGACGATCGAGCGGCTGATGGTCAGCCCCATGCCCATCCCCTCGTCCTTGGTGCTGAAGAACGGGTCGAAGATCCGGTCCAGCCGCTGCTGGGGCAGCCCGATGCCCCGGTCGATGACGTCGACCCGGACCCCCCGCGGGCCGTCGGGCGCGGTGACCACTTCGATCGCCCGCGGCGGGCCGTCCGCGAGCGGGGCCGCGGCTTCGGTGGCTTCGGTGGCTTCGGTGGCTTCGACGGCGTTGCGGATGAGGTTGACGAGCACCTGCTGGATCTGCACGCCGTCGACCGACACGGGCGGCAGGCCCACGGCCGCGTGGAGGCCGACCTCGACCCGTCGGCGCTTCAGGTCACCTTCCACCAGCGCGAGCGTCTCGCGGACCAGATCATTCACGCTCTCGTGTGCCCGCACCGTCTCACGCTTGAGCACGAACGCCCGCAGGCGGCAGATGATCTGGCTGGCCACGCCAGCCTGATCGGCGACCCGGTTCAGGATGTCCGCGAGTACGTCGTGTTCCAGGTTGTTGCGACCCAGCCGGGCCTGCAGGCCCCCGACATAGGTGCTGATCGAGGTCAGCGGCTGATTGATCTCGTGGGCCAGGCCAGAGGCCATCTCGCCCATCATCGACAGGCGGGTGACGTGGGCCAGCTCCTCGCGGTGACGGCGTTCGAGGTCCTCGTCGGCCCGGCGTTCCGAGGCATCGCGCTGCACCGACACCCAATGGGTCAGGTTGCCCGCCGCGTCACGCAGCGGGTGGATGGTCCAGTGCGAGAGGTACGTGCTGCCGTCGCGCCGATAGTTGATGGCTTCGCCCTCGGTGGCCTCGCCGCGTTGAAGCGCACCGCGGGTTCGCGTCAGCACCGCGATGTCGGTCTCGGGTCCCTGCAGCAGGCGGGGGGTTCGGCCCAGCAGCTCCTCTTCGGCGTAGCCGGTCATCCGGGTGAATGCCGGGTTGACGTACAGGATCTTTGGCCCGGGTGCGGTGATCTGCGCGTCGGTGATTACCACCCCTTCGTTGACCTGTTCGACCGCGCTCTGCACCAGCCGCAGGCGCAGCTCGGCCTGCAGACGTCCGCCGGTCTCCCGGGTGACCACGACCAGTTCCGGGCCGTGGTTGCGGCTCGCGGATTCGAGCCACACGTACCGGCCATCGCGGTGGCGGCCGCGCCAGGTGTACCGGACCTCGCCCCCGGTGTCGCGCATGCGTCGGTGGGCCAGCAGCATGTCGTCGCGGTCTTCGGGGTGGGCCAGCTCGCGTGGGCGGGTGCCCAGCAGATCGTCCGGGGCCACGCCCAGCAGCGTGCGGCACGCGTGCGACACGTAGGTAAACCGGCCTTCGATGTCGTGCGCCGAGATCATGTCAGTGGCGTGTTCGGTGAGGCGTCGGTGGCGGCGCTCGCTCTCGGCCAGGTCCCGGGTACGCTCGGCCACCGCGGCCTCAAGCCCCGCGTTCACCCGTACCAGTTCATCCTCGCGGGCGGCCCACACCCGCGCCGCGGCGTCGCGGTTCGTCAGGTCGTGGGCGAACGACAGCACCGAAACGACCCGGCCCGCCGCGTCACGCAGCGACGAGTTGATCCACACGCAGGTGACCTCGCGCCCGTCACGCCGCAGGTTGCGGTTCTCCGAGATGCTGTGCTCCTCGGTGCCGTCGGTCAGCCGGGTGGCAAGCTCACGGACGCGGTCCACGTCGTCGGGATGAACCAGCGGCAGCCGGTCGAGCGGACGGCCCAGCACCTCGCTTGCCTGCCAGCCAAAGAGTGATTCGGCGCCGCGGGTCCACCGCCGCACCCGGAACGCGGCGTCCCACTCGATGACCGCGATCGGCGCGTTGTCCAGCCGCCCGAGCAGACGGTGGCGCGACAGCGCCAGGGCCAGCGGACCGGCCACCAGTTGCAGGGCCTGCCGCTGCGCCGGGGTCCACGGTGGCCCGCCCGCCCCCTCCCGCTCGACCCCCAGCATGCCGCCTCCGCCTGGACTCCCCTCCGGCCAGGAGAGCGGCACCGCAAGCACCGACGACACGCCCCGGCCGACCCAGAAATCGCGGTCGGGCGAATCGGGCAGCCGCGACGTGGCGTCGATCCGGATCTCGTTGCCCTCGTGCAAAGCCGCGTGCAGCACCGGCGCGGTCAGCGGCGTGGTGTCCACGAAGCCCCCGGCCGCAGGTTCGCCCGGGCCGCCCGGGTTGCCCGGGTCGCCACCGTCGCGACGCCAGCCCACGCACTGAACGATGCCCCCCACACCACGAAACGCGTCCAGCAGGAACACCGCGTCCACCCCGAGACAGCGCCCCACCGCTTCCAGCGCGCTCTCCACCGCCGCGGCGGGGTCGCGACCCAGCAGCGAGCGGCACACGGCAAGCAGCATCGCGTCGCGGTCCGCGGAAAAACCGGTCGCGGCGGTCGGTCCGGCGGGGCCGGGGGTTGGGGGCTGCCCCATGGCGTTGAACTCCGGGCGGGACGTCGGGCCAGGCAGCCCGTTGCAATATCTCGCGTGCCTGCGGCCGGCGACGACCACCGCTTCCTTCGTTGCCTCGACTCCGCGCAGTGCGGCCGGGGCTCGCTTCGTCGCCCCGTGCGCGGCGGTGGTCGCTCGCCCTCGGCTTACGCGAGGTGTTTCAACGGGAACCCAGCAGCATACCTCCGGGCGGTCTTTACACCACGCCCCGACCCCGCGATACTGCCCGCCCCCCCCGGCGGCCCAACCCGACCTGAACCGACCGTCCCGACCCGCCCGCCGCGGCCCCCCCGGCGCCCCGGACCTTGCAGAAAGCAGTGCCGTCATGCTCCCCAAAGAACCGCCCCGGCGGCCGCAGCTCGGTTTTGTCTACGTGCCCCCCTTCCGCGTTCAGGGCCTGTCGGTGGCCGGTGAAGAGTCGTGCGTGCATCTGCCCGAGTTCGACGTGGCCTTCGATATCGGCCTGTGCCCGCGGGCCGCCCTCTCGGCGCGGTTCGTCGCGCTCACCCACGGCCACATGGACCACGCCGCGGCGCTGTCCTACTACTTCAGCCAGCGCCACTTTCAAGGCATGGGCGAGGGCACCGTGCTGTGCCCCAAGCCGCTGGCGGCGCCCATCCACAAGCTGATGGAAGCCTGGGTCGACATCGAGAACCAGCGCACGCCCTACCACGTGGTGGCGATGGAGCACGAGCAGGAGCACGAGATCAAGAACAATCACGTGCTGCGGGCCTTCGACACCGTGCACACCGTGCCCAGCCAGGGCTTCGTGCTGGTCGAGAAGCGCAGCAAGCTGAAGGAAGAGTTCGTCGGCCAGCCGCAGGAGAAGCTCAAGGAGTTGCGGCAGAACGGCACCGAGATCACCCGCGTACTCGACGTGCCGCTGGTCTGCTACACCGGCGACACCGCGTGGGGCAGGCACTTCGACCGCGACGACGTGCTGAACGCGCGCATCCTGATTACTGAGTGCACGTTTATGGAGAGCGGCCACCGCAAGCGAGCGGGCATCGGCCGCCACCTGCACCTGGACCACGTGGTCGACCTGATCGAGCGGTCGAACGCCGAGACCATCATCCTTACGCACCTCTCTCGCCGAACCGGCATGAATGAGGTGCGGCGGACGCTCTCGCAGACGCTCAGCGACGAACAGCTCGCACGCGTGCGGGTGCTGATGGACAACCGCACCAACCGCGAGGTCTACGAGCGGCAGGTGACCGAAGCCGAGGCGCTGAGCGACGGGGCGTCGGGAACGTGATCCGTAGACCGTGATCCGTGATCCGATTTCGGACTTCGAACCATCGACGCGCACGGGGACACCGCCTTGTCGGATCACGGATCACGGACCACGGATCACGCGCCGTCGATCGCCGTCGCCTTCGACCGCCCCGCCGACCGCGACGCGGCCGGCACGCTCGCGACGCGTCTCGGGCTGCCGCTGGCCAGGAAGTTTCGCGACCCCCACGACCTGCACCTCGTCTGGGCGGCGGCCGACGGCGGCGGCCGCCGGCTGGAACTCCGCGTGGTCGCCGACGGCCACCCGCTGCGCGGCGGACACGGCGTCGCGTCCGACCTGCTGAAGCTCGACGTCACCAGCCCCGCGGGCCGCTCGCTCCGAGCACCGGTGCTCAAGGCGGCCGGAGTCAGACGCGGTGTGCCCCGCCCCCGGGTGATGGACGTCACGGCCGGCCTGGGCGAGGACGCGTGGCTTCTCGCCGCCGCGGGCTGCGAGCTTGTCGCGGTGGAGCGGCACCCGGTGATCCACGCCCTGCTCGCCGACGGCCTGCGTCGCGCCGCAGCGGAAGCCCCCGAGACCGCCGCCCGCATCACACTGCGGCCGCCGCAGGACGCGCAAGCCGCGCTCGGCGAACCGGCGAACCCCGCGGCCGGGGTGGTGCTGATCGACCCCATGTTCCCGGGGCCCCGCAAGACCGCCGAGCGCAAAGCCATGGCCGTGCTGCGCTGGCTCGCCGGAAACGACCCCGACGCCGATAATCTGCTGGGCCCGGCATTGAAAAGGGCGACGCGCCGGGTGGTGGTGAAGCGGCCCCGTGCCGCGCCACCGCTCAACGGCAAGCCGCCCACGGTGACCCACGGCGGGCGCGGGCTGCGGTTTGACGTGTACGCGGGCGGGGACCTGCAGACCGACCCGGAAGAATCGGCAACAAACGCGGCTGATCCACATGAATCGCAAGGCGGGCTTGGCCGATAGCTCAAGATATGTGATGCTTTCAGGAACCGTTTCGAGCCTTGTATTGCCGATTTATACCGTTTAAGCCGCCATGCTACAGAACCCCGACATCACCCCTGTTTACGGCCGCGGCGGCACCGTGGAAGCCTGGATCGACGACGACGTCGTGTTCGACATGTGCGGACGCTGGGTCGGATTCTTCGACGACGGCGCCCTCTACAGCTTCAAGGGCAAGCTGCTGGGGTTCTACGAAGACGGCTGGTTCCGCGACCAGAAGGGCGACGGCGTGGGTTTTACGCTCGACGCGACCGAAGCGGGACCGGTCAAGCCAGTCTGCGACGAGGCCCCGCTGCCCCCCGCGCTGGACTTCCCCCCCAGGCCCACGACGCCCCACCAGTTCCCCGTCAGCCCGATCGCCGGGCTGGACTGGAGCATGCAGAGCTGGGGCGAGTTCGTGCTGGGCTCGGGCAACATGTCCCTCTACTAGTCTGCGGCAGTGGCGGCTCGGCGCCGGATACGCGTTCCGCAAAGCCGGAACGCGTACCCGCCTTCTCGTCCGCCGCGGGCTGCGCCCGCACGAGGCGCCCCGGGTTCCCGGCTATTAACGACCCGTCGGGGGCCACGGCTTTCAAGCCTCAACCTTCTACAGATTTGGGGTGCCACACCTCAGCGCTTCGCTGATGTGTGCCGCCGCGGCGTCGAATAGCACGTCTTGATGACGTCCTACCGCGGCCCGACCTGCACCCATCGCCCCGAGCGGCGAAGTGTGGCACCCCGCTCACTCCCGAAAAGCCATCGGCGCGATGGTCGCGATGCTCTTCGCCCTGCCCGACATGGGCGAGGTCTGGGAATGGCTGCCGCGGTGGAACCCGTTTGGCGGCCTCTTCTACGGCCGGGCGAGCACCACCGGCTGGCCGTGGCTGGTGGGGCTGTGCATCGCGGTGTCCGTGCCGGCGTTCGCGATCGCCCGGCGGTCGTTCCGACGGCGGGTGGCGTGAGAGCGACGCGACGCCGCGGCATCGTCAGGACGGAGACCTGACAGCCCCCCCGCTCACCACGTGAGCCGAAACGAACGCGCCAGCCCGGCCGCGACCGAACCCGGCACTCCCGCCTCGGCCGCGAAGCCCGCCCACCCCCGCACCGCGCCCACCACCTCGTCGAGGATCGTCCGGGCCCGGCCGCGCTTCAGTGAAAAGGCCCGCCCCACCGCGTCGAAGTCTTCGAACACGAACCCGTCGCGCTTCCCGTTGATCGTCATCTGATGACGCGACGTCCACCTCCCGTCCGAGTTGTAGGCGTACGTCACGTCGTACGCGGGCGCCAGCGCCCAGCCCCCACGCTTGTCCATCAGAAACGCGATGTTCTTGGTGTGGTCGTCGTGGTTGCGGGCCACGGCGTTGAAGACCATGCGGCGGAACTGCTCTTCGACCGCGGCCATGGTCAGGCCCAGGTCGCGGATCATCTGCAGCGCCTGCTCGTAGCCGGTGGCACCCGGGGCGTTGAAGTCGTGGTGGCCCAGGGCGCACAGGCTCTGCATGTGCAGCTTTTTACCGTCGGCGGTGCGGTCGAAGCGGCGCGTCATGAAGTGGCGGCGGCCGCCCTCTTCCAGCAGGCGGCAGTCGCTCATGGCGATGCTCGCCGCCCGGGCCATCAGGAAGTACGCGTACTCGATCGCGCCGTAGCCCTGCGGGTCGGCGGCCTCTTTGTCGGCGTTGGCCGACACGCCGTCGAACTTCAGCAACCAGTGCTCAAAGCCCGCGTCGGCGTCGACCTGGCCCGACCGCACCTCGCCGGTCTGTGGGTGCCAGGCGATGACGGCCTTGGCCCGCGCGCCCCCGGCAGACGTGCCGACGCGCAGGATGTCGCGCAAGGCCGAGTCGTCGGCGCCACCCGCATCGGACAACGTGCCGCGGAACGCCGCCCGCTCGGTCAGCACCCGCGACGCCAGCTGCACCAGGGCGTCCAGCTTCACCTTCCCGCCGCGCTGAGGCACCGGCCCGAGCGCCGGGGCAAACTCCAGCGCGCCCATGCCGCGTGTGCCGGTGTAGCACAGCCGCTCCACGGCATCGAAGCTCTCGGGCCGGCGCCCGCGCCCCGCCAGCCAGGTGTCGATCAGCGTGTTGCCGAACTTGTCGGGCAAGGCATCGGCCAACATGCCCGGCAGGCCGCGGAAGGTCGCGTCCGGCAGCGCCGGAAAGCTGTACACCCGCCGCGCGAGCGGCATGGTGAACGGCGCCGGCTCAACGCCGCTGGCCAGAAACCCGTCGTCGTACTCAAACGCCGCTGCGGCGCCGGGCTCGGCCACCGTCACCGCTCCGATGGTTCGCCCCCACAGGTTGACGGCGGCGGTGGTGGTCACGCGTCGTCACCCCAGGTCCACGCGTCGCCGCCAGCCCCGGGCGTCTTCTCCCGCACCGCGTTCGCGTCGCCGCTCGCCCGCTTGCGTCGTTTCTGTTCGGCTTTCAGCGCCGCCATCGGGCTGGCCGGCACCTCAGGCACCAGCCGGTCCAGCCCGCCGAGCAGGTCGAGGGCCCGCAGCACCCGCAGCGCGTTGTTCAGCTGTACCGACTGCCCCGCCTCCATCCGCTCGACGGTGCGCTTGGACACGCCCGCCTCGGTGGCCAGCGTCGCCTGGGTGAGGTCACGCGCCAGCCGCTGACGGGACAGGCGTTCGCCGAGGGTGGTCAGGATGGCTTCGTCGGTGCCTTGCACGGGATGATTATCGACTAAAAAGTCGAAAAAATCAATGAAATGGGTTTTATTCGCCTTTTTTGGCGATTTGGTGGCGGTGCGCCACCGGTTGGGGTCGGCGGCCCGAGCGATCCTGAGCCGCGGCACGGTGGGTCCGCCGAGCCTTGACCCACCCTACGAAAGCCCCCCAAACCGCGCATCGCTCGGCGGGCGCAGCCCGCGGCGGTCGAGAAGGCGGCTCCGCGGGTCGGCTTTGCGACACGCGGAGCCGGCGCTGAGCCGCCTCTGCCTCACACGGCGGCGGGCTCGCTCTCGTGCGGGGCCGGCGGCGGCGGCGTCTCTTCGGGAAGCTCGCGCAACTCGCTCTTGTCGCCGATCAGCAGGATCGGGGCGGCGATGGCCACCGACGAGTAGGTGCCCACCAGCACGCCGATGAGCATGGCGAAGGCGAAGCCGTGCACGCCCGGGCCGCCGAAGACGTAGAGGATGCCGACCGCCAGCAGCGTGGTGCCGCTGGTCAGCACGGTGCGGCTGAAGGTCTGGTTGATCGAGGTGTTGATGATCTCCGGGGTGGCCCGGCTCAGCCGGCCGCGGTTCTCGCGGATGCGGTCGAACACGATGATGGTGTCGTTGAGCGAGTAACCCACGATGGTGAGCAACGCGGCGACCAGGGCCAGGTTGATCTTGAAGTCGTCGAGCAAGAGCGCGGTGTGCGCCCCCGGGATGGTGGTGAGCCACCCGCAGATGGCCAGCAGGCCCAGCGTGATGCTGACGTCGTGCACCAGGGCGACGATGGCGGCCAGGCCGTAACGCAGGCTGCCAAAGCGCATCCAGATGTAGGCGACGACCGCGAGCAGCGAGAGCACCATGGCCACGATCGCCTGCTGCTTCATGGTGCCCGAGACCTGGCTCGAGAAGTTGCTGACGCTGTTGAGGCTGGTGTCGCGCTGCAGGGCGTCGCGGACCAGCGACCACTCCGTCGCGGCCAGGCCGTCGGCGGCGTCGAAGGCGGTGCGGTCTTCGGCGTAGTTGGTCACGCTGTCGCGCACGGCGATGGCGATCGTCGAGAAGGTCGCGCGGCCGTCCTCATCGACGCCGTCGCGCTGCAGGCCGAAGACCTCGAAGGGCCGCGAGCCCAGCTCGGCGTAGCCGGGCTGCTGCCGCATACGGCTGATGCGCTCGCGGACGTCGTCGAGCGCGGCCGGCGGGCTGACGCCCTCCAGCAGAATGCCCACGCCGCCCACGAAGGCCTGCACGTCCGGGTCGCCGCCGGGCAGGGCACCCACGCCCATGCTCTGGGCCAGCGAGCCGCTGGTGATCGGCTCCAGCCGGCCCTTGGCGGCGTTGGCCGAGTCGTCCATGCCCGCGTAGGCGATGGGCTCGGTCACCTTCAACGCGTCGCGGAACGCGGCCTTGACCGCCCCGCTGACCGCGTCGCTGTTCTCAATCAGGGTGGCGATGCTGAAGCCGGTGGCCTCGCCGTTCGCCGCCGGTTCGCCAACGGTGGTCACCTGGGCGTCTTCAAGCAGGCTGAAATCGACCGGGGCCGGGGCCTCGTCGCCGCGGCGAGCCGCCCCCTCGGCGGCCTCGGCTTCTACCACCTCTTTCAGCCGCGTCGCCTCGTCGCTGACGCCGAACGCCGCCAGCCGCTCGCGGGCTTCGGGCAGCGGGATGCTCTTGCCCTGGGCGAGGTTGAAGGTCACCTCGGTGCCCGAGCGGAACTCGATGTCGAAGAGGTCCTGCCCGCGGATCACCACCATCGACAGACCCGCGACAATCAGCACCAGACTGATGGGCAGGAACAGATTCCGCAGCGCGATCCAGTTCACCTTCGGTTCGAGCAGGCGGTGCAACGCCGGCAGCGCGGTGGGCAGCATGCTGATCTGCTTGGGCTTCACCACCCGCTGGTAGATCTCGATGATGACGCGGGTGGAGAACAACGCGGTGAAGAGCGTGGCGATGATGCCGATGCCCAGCACCACCGCGAAGCCCTTGACCTCGGCGGTGGCGGTGTAGCCCAGCACAAAGCACGTGATGAGCGTGGTGATGTTCGCATCGAGGATGGTGGACAGCGCCTTGCCGAAGCCCTGACGGATCGACGCACTGAGGTTTGCCCCGGCCTTCTGCTCCTCGCGGATGCGTTCAAAGATCAGCACGTTGGCGTCCACCGCCATGCCGATGGTCAGCACCAGCCCCGCGATGCCCGGCAGGGTGAAGGTCGCCTCGATCATGGACATGACGCCCAGGATGATGACCATGTTCGCCAGCAGGGCGAAGTCGGCCACCAGGCCAACGAAGAAGTAGTAGATCGCCATGAGGATCGATACCACCACAAGCGACAGCACGCACGCCCGCAGGCCCTTGCGCAGGTTGTCGGCGCCCAGCGCGGGGCCGGTGGTCTTCTGCGCAATCGGGTCGGCGGACAGCTGGCCTTCGAGCGAGCCGGCGCCCAGCGTGCGGATGAGGTACTGAAGCTCTTTCTGGTTGAACTCGCCGGTGATCTGGCCGCCGTTGCTCAGCCGGCCCTGCAGCTCGGGGGCGGTTTTCAGCTTGCCGTCCAGCAGCACGGCCATCATGCGGTGCACGTTGGGGCCGGTCAGGTCGCCCAACAGCTTGGCGCCCCGGCCGTCGAGGCTGAAGCCCACCGCGGGCCGACCCAGGCTGTCGCTTGACCGGGTGGCACCGGTCAGCTTCCACTCGTCATCGCGGGTCATCGCCAGTTCGGGGGTATTGCCCACCAGGATGTAGTACTTGCCGTTGTATTCCTGGCCCACCAGCTGGCGGCGGCTGGCCATCAGCTGGGTGAACAGGGCCGGGTCGTCGGCGATGGCGTCGCGCTCGGCCTGCGACTCGACGAACTCCTCGAACTTGTCGACTTCGAACCAGCGGTAATCCAGGGCCAGCCCGCTGCGGGGGCCCTTCTCGGCCAGCCGCGCGGCGTACGCACCCACGTCGGAGGGGCGGGGGTTGGGCGCCCCCGGTGGCGTGGCGGCGATGCGGAACTCCAGCACCCCTGCGCCCCGGAGGGCGGACTTGAGGTCTTCCGGGTCGTCCAGCGGCCCCTTCACCTCGTCGTAGGCCTGAGCGGCGGCGGCCAGCGCGTCGATGGCGGCGGCCCGGCCGGGGTGCTGCGCCTTGAGTGAGTTCCACGCGGTCGTCTGGGCCGACTCCTTCTTGCCGCGGGCCGGCGTGGACTCAAGCGCAAGGATGCGGTCGATCTCGCCGGCACCCAGCGTGCCCGTCAGCACGGCGTCGCGCTGTGCGTCGAAGGTCGCGCGGGCGTCCAGCAGGTCGTCGGTGGCGGTGTCGAGCGCGGCCGCGAGGGCGTCGAGCCGCTGCTGTTCGTCGTCGGAGACCTCGGGGCCGGCGGCGTCTTCGGCCGCGATGAAGGAGTTTTCGGCCTCGGCGTAGATCGCGAAGAGCGACTGCTGACGGCCCGCGGCGTCGGCCAGCGATTGCAGCTGCGCGAGCAGGGCGTCGTCTCCGCCCGCCAGCCGCTTGAACTCGGCGGCGCGCTCGCCGGCGTTGCTCATCTCGACCGCGCGGTTCAGCGCGTCGCGGTCCAGGGTGTCGGCCAGCAGCGCCCGCCTGGCCGCTTCAAAAGATTCGCGACGCTCACCCACCAGGGGGCTGGGCAGGGCCATGGTGACAGACAGCCGGTTGCCCGACTCCTGCCGCCAGATCAGGTTTTTGGTGCCGGTGGGGTCGATGCGGTCACGCTGGATCGCGATCGTGTCGTTGATGATTTCCTCGGCGCTGCGTGGCGAATTGGCCGGCACGAGCACGTCGTAGGTGAGCACGGTGCCGCCGGCAAGATCGATGCCGGGCTTCAGCCCTTTGGTGAAGATCAGCGAGCCACAGCCCAGCAGCACCAGGACGATGAGGACGGGCTTCCAGAGGGGGTAATTCATTTGGCGATTTCGTGATTTGGTGGTTCGGCGATCGAAGCGGGGGGACGCGATCGCCCGGGCTGATGCTGCGATCAGTCAGGCAGGGAGTCAGCCCTGATCCGTCAGTCGGTGTCGGTGACCGCGATGATCGCCGAGCGGGCGAAACGCATGCTGGTGTTGGACTTTTCGTCGACCTTGACCACCACCTCGTCGGCGCCCTCGCGGACTTCCATCACCGTGCCCTTGACCCCGCCGACGGTCTGCACCGTGGCGCCCTTGGCCAGCTGAGAAAGCATCTCGGCCCGCTTCTTCTTCTCTTTGCGGCCGCTGCCCATGCTGAACAGCATGATGACGCCCATCATGAGCGCCAGCGGAAGCAGCAGGCTGCCAAAGCCCGGGGCCTGGGGCTCGGGGGCGCTGTGGGGTCCAGTTGCGCCCGGCGGAAGCGGCTGCGATTCACCGGTGGGCGTGGGGGGGGCCACGCTTCCACCCGGGGGCAGCGAGGTGTCGAGGGGGGCGGCTTCCTGCGCGAGAGTCAGGGGGAATGACGGGGCAACGGGCTGGCGCATCGGGGAGCGTCTCGGGGAACGTTTTGCGGGCGGGGCGTCCGGCCGCGAGAGGCCGGGTCGGACGCCGTGGGAAAACGGGCGCGTCAGGCTATACAACCATTTTCAACGACGTGCCTTACGTCGATTCGCCCGCGCCGGCGTCGGGGGCAAAGGCCACCGGCCAGCGTCGGGCGAGCGCAGACCAGTCATTGTCCCGGATCGCCGTTCGGATGTCCAATAGCAGCCGCTGGAAGTGCCGCAGGTTGTGCAGGCTGACCAGCACCCCGCCCAGCGACTCGCCGGTCTGGAAGAGGTGGCGGAGGTAACTCCGGGAAAAGTGCGAAGTGCGAAGTCCGAAGTCCGAAGCTCCCGACGCAAGCGGAGGCGGCGGGGTTTCTGGTTCGCACTTCGTACTTCGCGCTTCGAACTTCGAACTTCCGCCACAGGCGACGCAGTCGCAGCCTTCCTCGATCGGACCGGGGTCCTCGGCGTGCTTGGCGTTCTTCAGCCGGATGCGGCCCGTGCGCGTAAAGGCGACGGCGTTGCGGCCGTTGCGTGTGGGCAGCACGCAGTCGAACATGTCGATGCCGGCCCGCACGGCGGTGACGATGTCGCGCTCGTAGCCCACGCCCATGAGGTAACGCGGCTTGTGCTCGGGCAGCAGCGGCGCGGTGTGTTGCACCACCCGCGCGATCTCGTCGGGGCCCTCGCCCACGGCCACGCCGCCGACCGCGAAGCCGGGCAGGTCGATAGCGGTCGTTGCTTCAGCAGAAATAGTGCGCTGCTCCAGGTCGGTGCCGCCCTGCACGATGCCGAAGAGCGCCTGGGTGTCCCATCTGCCGCTGGCGCGGTGCGCCCGTACGCAGCGGTCGAGCCAGCGCAAGGTGCGGTCGTTGGCGACCTTCACCCGCTCGGCGTACTGCGTGTCGCTCATCACCGGCGCGGCCTCGGCCGCGGCAGCGCCCCCGGCGCGGGGATTGGCCTTCGCGTGCGCCGCGGGCGGGCAGTCGTCAAAGGCCATGATGATGTCGGCGCCCAGCTGCTCCTGCACCCGCATGGAGTCCTCGGGCGTCATGCGTACCAAGGACCCGTTCAGGTGGTTCTTGAAGCTGACCCCGTCGTCGTCGATCTGGTTGATGCCGCCCAGGCTGAACACCTGAAAGCCGCCCGAGTCGGTCAGGATCGGCCCGTCCCAGCCCATCCAGCCGTGCAAGCCCCCCATGCGTTCGACCAGCTCGCTGCCGGGGCGGAGCATCAGGTGGTAGGTGTTGGCGAGGATGGTCTGCGCGCCGGTCGATGCCACGTCGCGCGGCAGCAGACCTTTGATGGTGGCCTGCGTGCCCACCGGCATGAACGCGGGGGTGTCGAAGGCGCCGTGGGGGGTTGAGACGCGGCCGGTGCGGGCGTGGGAGGAGGGGTCGGTTTTGAGGAGGTCGAAAGTCAACGGCATGGGGTGCGTTCTTGGGGGCCGCAAAGCGCAGAGCGCAAAGTGCACTTATTTGAGTGTGACCTGCGGTCCCATGGGCAAATCAGACGCAAGCGTTGCGCCAACCAGTGACACGGTACCGCGATGCTGATTTGCCCATGCGGCCGCAGGCCGCACTAAGAAAAGGACACTTTGCGCTCTGCGCTTTAAAGCTGCTTCAGCGCTGCTTCCGCTCCGTCTCTCGGTTCAGCATCTTCTTCTCTTTCGACGTCAGGCTCTGCAGCCCCTGCGCGGAAACTTTGGCGAGGATGCGGTCGATCTCGGCCTCGCTGGCCCCTTCGCGTAGCGCGGCCTTCTCTCTCTTCTGACTCACGACCCTCACCTTGAAGGTGTTGGGCGAGACGCCGTCGGCCCAGGCCAGCAGGCCGGGCCTGGCCGCAAGCAGGAAGCCCAGGGCAGCGCCGCCCAGGTGCGCAGCCTCGCCGCCGGCGTTGGCCGAGCCCGCGAGGATGCTGAGCACGGAAATGCCGAGGAACACGAGCGCCATCGTGCGCATGGTCATGGGCACCGGCGGAAAAATCAGCTGCACGCGTTGTTTGGGAAACAGCACCGCGCAGGCCACCAGGATGCCGAACACCGCGCCCGACGCCCCGATCAGGATCGAGTTCTGATCGAAGACCCCCATCGCCGGAAAGAGGCTGAACGCCGCCGCCACCGCGGCCCCCGCCGAACCACACAGCAGATAGAAGGCCAGGAAGCGCTTCGGGCCCCACCACTGCTCCAGCAGCGGGCCGAAGAAGTACAGCCCGATCATGTTGAACACGAAGTGCATGAACCCCGCGTGGTTGAACTGGTAGGTCACGAAACGCCAGACCTGTCCGCCGTGGATCGCCTGCGGGATGTTGAAGTTGCCCCAGACGACCGGCGCCAGCAGCGACCCACGCATCGCCCCCAGAAAAACGCCGTTGAGGATGAACACCGCGAAGTTCGCAACGATCAGCCACATGACCACGGAATGGGTCGAGAGCCCGCGGATCCCGCCGAATCCGCCCGCCCCGCCGCCCCGGTTGTAGTCGCGGTGGTCCCAACTCATGGCGTGGTGTCCCGTCCGAAGGCCTCGTGGTAAAGCAGCGTCGCGATCGTCTTGGCGTCGTGGATCACGCCCTCGCGGACCATCGCCAGGGCGTCGGCCCACTTGGTGGGGACGACCTCGATCTGCTCGCTGGCGTCCAGGTGCTGGCCCACGTGCTGCAGATCGCTGGCCCGAAAGGCGTGCAGACACTCGGTGCAGAACCCCGGCACGGCGTAGAAGCGCGTCAGCGGCTCGACGTGGCCCGCGGCGTAGCCGGTCTCTTCGGTCAACTCGCGCGGGGCCGCCGCCGCGGTGTCTTCTCCGGGTTCAAGCGTTCCCGCGGGCAATTCCCACAGCGTCTCGTTCACGGCGTAGCGGTGGTTCCTGATCAGCACCACCCGGTCGCCGTCGAGCAGGGGGAGGATGACCACCGCATCGGCGGCCTCGACCACCTCGCGACGCTCGGGGGCGCCCACCACGCGGGGCAGCTGCACCTCGCGGACCGCGACGCGGACACCGCGGTGCAGCAGGGGTTTATCGTCGTGCATTCCGTAGGCCATGGCGGGCAGTTTAGTCCCAACCGCCGTCCCCACCCGCAGCCCCTTGTCACGCTGGCGTCAAACCGCCCGGGCGACCGATAACCACCCGGTGTGCGGGTGGGCGTCCGGACCGACCAAGGAAGGCGTTGATGTGCTGCGACGAGCTTTAGAGCGGCTGGCTACGCGGCATAACCGGTGTGTGGGGCCGTGGCGGCGGTTCTGTCGGCCCAACGGCCAGCGGTACGCGGACTATCTGCGGCGTTTTGGCGGGCTGCACGCCATGGGCCGCGACGTGCTGATCAACCGCGACGCGGTCATGCCCGACCCCGCCTACCTGTCGATCGGCTCGAATGTGGTGATCGGCAGCTGCTCGCTGATCGGCCACGACGGCTCGGTGGCGATGCTGAACCGCGCTTACAACGAGGAGCTGGACGCCGTAGGCAAGCTGGATATCCGCGACAACGTGTTCATCGGCCACCAGGCGGTGGTGCTGCCGGGCGTGACCATCGGCCCCAACGCGCTGGTCGCCGCCGGCGCGGTGGTGACCCGCGACGTGCCGCCGGGCACGATCGTGGGCGGGTGCCCGGCGCGGGTGATCGGCTCGGTCGAAGAACGGGTCGCGAAGCTGAAGGCCCAGACGCGGACGCTGCCGTGGAGCCGGCTGCTGCAGACCCCCGAGGGGCAGAACCAGCCCTACTTCGAGCCCGAGCAGGAACTGAAGCTGGTGCGCGAGCGGGTGCGGCACTTTTATGGGGCGAAGCGCGGCGCGACGGGTGTGGCGGCAGCCCCCGCCGCGCCGGCCCTTGCCTGAGCCGCGTCCGGTCCAAGCACGACAACGCGGGTTGTCGTGACACGGGGCTGATAAGGCATTTGGCCGCGTAAGGTTCGGTGATTCGAACGAGCCGCGACCGTAAGCGAGTCGTCCCGCGGCTTGTCGTTCGCAAGAAACTGACGCTGAGGCCAGGGGCGACTCCCTCACGGTCACGGCTCGTGAGAGCCAAGTAGCCAACCCACGTGGTTGTGTCAAGAGGCCGCGACCCCCGCCAGCGGATCGACGTAGCCCGAGCGCAGCCGCCCGCCCTCGGCCACCGACGACTTGAAGTCGCACGGGTGGGCCTCGTCGCCCAGGCCGAAGTCGGTGGCGTACAACTCGGCCACCCGGGCGTGGACGTCGTCGGGCAATCGGACGCCGTCGCATGCCGCGGCGTAGGTGTCAATGTTTTTCTTGCTCAGGATGTTGGGTTCGATGCTGACCATCGCCGGCTGGTCGGCCAGCCAGCGCATCGCAAACTCCTGAACGCCCATCTTCAGATCCGCGGCGATCTCCTTGACGATCGCGTTCTTCTGCAGCCCGTAGACCAGCCAGTTGCGGTCGCGGAACTTGCGGTGGTCCTTCTCGGGGAAGACGTGCTTGTCGCTGGTGAACTCCTCGTCCAGGATGCCCGAGTTGGTGGGCACGCGGGCGATGACCCCGCCCCGGCCGCGCGACGCGGCGATCTCGCCGAAGGCGCGTCCCAGGTCCTGCTCGTAGAGGTTGTGCACGGTCTGCACCACCGCGGCGTCGTGTTCCAGAAACGCCGCGTGTCCTTCTTCCCGCCAGCCGATGGCGGGGCCGAGCGCCACGCCCCATGCGCGGATCTTGCCCTCGGACTTCAGCGCCTCCAGCGTCTCGAACAGCTCGGGCACGTAGTGCTTGAGCTTGATGTTGTGTGCCTGGTACAGGTCGATGTGATCGGTACCCATCAGTTTGAGCGAGTGCTCGCACTCTCTGCGGATCTGCGCGGGGCTGAAGTCCTGCTTCCGCTCGCGGTGGCTGCCCTCTTCGCCGGGATCGACGAACAGGTCGTAGCCGAACTTGGTCGACAGGCAGATGTTCTCGCGGCCGGCGTATTCCAGCGTCTGCTTCATCAGCCCCTCGGCCCGCCAGTTTCCGTAGGCCGGCGCGGTGTCGAAAAACGTCACGCCGCGGTCGAAGGCGTGGTTCTGGATCGCCACCGCCTGGTCGTCGGTGAAGGTGCCCCACCAGTCGACGCCGAAGGTGAAGTTGCCCAGGCCCAGCAGGGAGAGGGTGAGGTCGGTTCCGGGAAGATTGCGTTGCTGCATGAGGGCAATTGTAGGGGCGGGTTTCAAACCCGCCCGCGCCGTCAGCGGGTGACGGCCGCCTGAATCACCTGCCGCGCCGCTTCGGTCACCTTGTGCCCGACGAGCATCTCGCCGGGGGTGGTCAGGGTGCGGCTCCGGCCGTGCGACCGGTAGAGCTGGGCTTTCCACGGCGAGACGGCCGGCGCGGCGGCGTCGACGGAGCCCAAAGCCAGCAGCGTCGCGGGCGGCTCAGTCCGCAGAGATTGGGCCGCGGCGACGGCCCGCCACGCGGCGGCCAGGTCGCCCACGGCCTCCAGCGACACCGGGGCGTGGCGACCCAGCGGGTCGAGGCGGAAGAGGTTGAGCACGGCCTCGTCCTGCTGGGCACGGGTCAGGCTCATCCGCCGGCCCAGACCCGCGATCTTCGCCCACGCGTTGAGGTAGTCGGGGTCCAGATCGACCGCCTGGCGGTAGTGTGGCAGCGACTCGGCGTGGCGGCCGCGGTCCGACGCGAGGTAACCGCGCAGGTAGTGGACCTGCGGCTTGAGCGGGTACATCAGGGCCAGCCGGTCGAAAACCCGTTCGGCAATACCCTGCGCTTCTTCACCTCGAAACACGCCCTCGCAACCGAAGCAATGGCTTTCGACCCGGCCGAAGCTGTCGGGCATCAGCTCGTAGGCCTTCTGGTAACGCTCGGCGGCCTCGGTCATGCGGCCCATCGAGGCCAGCCGCACCGCGAGCCGCGACTGGATGCAGTAGGCGTCGGCAAAGTGCGTGAGCGATTCTTCGTAGAGCGTCACCGCACGCGACAGCAAGCCGGCCTCGTAAAAGCGGTCGGCCCGTTCGGCGGTACGGATAGCGCGGACGGCGCCCTCCATGACCTCGGCGGTCGCGATGCTGTCTTCGTCGCCGCGGGCGCGGAGGATCTCGGCCAGCACGGCGTAGGCCCGCATGCGGTCACCGGCACCCTGCTCGCCATCCGACGGGTCGATGGCGATGGCGGCGCGGACGTTTTCCTCGGCGGCGTCGAGCCGGCCGGCGTTGAGATCCAGCTGAGCGTGCCAGATCAGCGGGCGCTCTTCGAACTGGTCACGTTCGCGCAGACGGTTCAGCAGGCCGGTGGCGTCGTCGCCCCGCATCTCGATGAGCAGGGCGTAGAGCGCGTCGTTGCCGCCCTCCTCCAGCAGGGTGGCGGTCAGGATCTCCAGCGCCTGGGCGTCCCGGCCACCGGCGTGCAGCGCGCGGGCGGCGATGCCGCCCAGCGGACCCTGCCCCTCGACCTCGTCGGTGTAGACCTCGACGAGGTCGTCGACGCCCCAGCCCGGCGCTTCGAGCAGCAGCGTCCGCACGTCGTCCCAGCGATCGGCCGCGGCGTAGAGACCGACCAGGGCGAGCAGCGATTGACGGGTTTCGTCGCGTTGATAGCCGCCGTAGGGGTTGTCGTTGGCCGCCCGCCGGCGGGCGCTGCGCACCTCGCGGATCAGCAGCGCTTCGGCCTCGGGGCCGCGGCCGGCGTCGAGCAGCAGCGTGGCCAGCGTGCCGAGGGTGCGCGCACGGGAGTAGCCGCGGCCGCCGTCGCGGGCCAGCGCGGCACGGACGCCGTCGATACCGCGGTCGAACCAGGCGTCGTTGCCCTCCAGCGCGCCGATCTGCGCGACCTGGCCGTGCAGGCGGGCGAGGGTGTCCGGGTCGGCGTCCGGCGTTTTGACCAGCGCTTCGATCTGCCGCGTGCGGGCGGTGATGCCCTCGCCCACGCGGTCGGCGGCCAGGCGGGCGTCGGCCACCAGGCCCAGCAGACGGGCGCGGGCGGCGGGTGTCAGGTCGGTGTCAGACTCGGCCTGCGCCGCCAGTTCGGTTTCGGCGCGGGCGAGCGCGTCGTCGCTGCGGCCGACGCGCGAGGCCGCCTCGATGTAGATCGGCCAGAGGGCTTCGCCGCCCGGCCGGTCGAGCATACGCGCGGCGAAGTCGAACAGCGGGTTCCACGCGTTGGCCGCGGCCAGCGTCTGGGTCACGCCGTAGGGCAGCGAAAGCGATTCGCCGTCGGCGTATCGCGTCTCGACGAGCCGCACCGCGTCGTCGGTGCGACGTTGCACGATCAGGCCCAACAGGTAGTAGACGCGAGCGGCTTCGCGGGCGTGGTCGCCGTAGCCGCCGCCGTTGCCGGCGTAGGGATCGGACGAGGCGACGGAACCGCCGCCGACCAGAAGGTCCGCCAGCTGAGCCATGAAACCGGGGTCCGACCCGCCCGCGTCGGCCTGCGGCTTGGCGTCGCCGTCGGGCTCGAACTCGCCGTTGCTGACCGGAGCGCGCGCCGGGTCGGGAGCCGAGCCGCGGGCCTCCGACGCCTCCAGCGCCTCATACAGCGTCACGCTGTCCGCCCCGATTGTGTCGACCAGGTCCCAGCGCGGCCGGCCCAGGGTGGCGGCGTGCTCGGTGGCGACGTCGCGGGCCAGCGCCTTGGTCTCGTCGCCCACGTCGATACTCAGATAGTCGACCGGCAGCTCCAGCACCTGCTTCATCAGGTCGCGGGCCACCTCGGCCTCCAGCCGGGTGGCCAGGTCGGGCAGCTCGAACGAGTACAGATTTTCGTCCTTATGGGCGGCGGCGATCTTCTGCTCCAGGCTCTGGCGCAGCTCGTCGGGCGTCGGCTCGGAGGCGGCTCCGCCGGCGAGTTCGGCCAGCGCTTCGACGAGCGCCGACCCGTTGTGCCCGCCGTACGGACTGGCAGGCGGCAGGCCCGCGACGGCCGCACGGGCGGCGTCGCGGAAGGCCACGTCGTCGCGCACGAGCCACGCTGTGAGCAGACGCAGCGCTCGCCCGCCGGCGCCGGGCAGGCCGTCCGCCGGAACGTCGGTCACGGGTCGGGCGTCGACGGCCGCGGCCAGGGCCGGCCACGCATCCGGGCCGGGCAACGCCGCGACCACCTCGTCAAACGTGAGCGGCGCGTCGGAGTTGTGGGGCTCTCCTAAGCGGCGGGAGTCAGACACCTGTTCGTATCCTGGGTTCGCTTCCACCCAACGATCGAAGAGTTTCAACCAGGCGTCCGCCGCCGCGGCCGGGCCAGCCGGCGGCTCGGCGCTAAATGCGTCGAGGGCGGCACGCAGCGGGTCGGTGGACGTCGCCCGGGCATTGGCTTCCGCGGGCGTCTGCCAGTCCGCGACGGCCGCCGCGGCGCCACGCCAGGCGGGAGCGGCGTCTTCGGCGGCAAACGCGGCGGGAGTCAGGGCCAGCAGAGCGCCGGCGATCAGGGCGCGGGGTGGCAGAAGCGTCGATGGCATGGGGTGCTCCGGGAGGGAGGGATACGTGTTGGGATCGTAGTGCCCCGGGAGGGCGAGGCTCCGACCGAGCCGCGCGGGCCCTGCGACCCCGGCTCGGTCGGAGCCTCGCCCTCCCACGCGACGTCGCGCCGTCCGTCAGGTTCGGTTCACGGCTTGCTCAGCCGCCCCGCGGCCTCGGCCGCAAGCGCCCGCAGCTTCGCGGCGGTGGCGGCGCCGCCGAGGTCCGGGTGGCGTGACTCCAAGAGGCGCACGCGGCGGGGCAACTGGTCGACGCCCTCGTCGAGGGCCAAGCTGACCTCCATGCGGGTGATCCAGGCCTGCCAGTAGGCGTCGGGGTAGGGCTCGGTGAGCGCTTTGATGAGCCGGTTGAGCAGCGGGCGGGCTTCGCGCAAACGCTCGGGGTCGCCCGAGCCGGCGAGCACGCGGGCCCGCTCGAGCAGCACGTCGGCGTGGTTCGGGAAGCCGGCGGCCAGGCCGGTGTCGCCCAGGTAGGCCAGCGCCTCGTCGGGGCGGCCGGCGATGCGCAGGCTCTTGAGCACGACCAGGTGGTAGGGCAGCATCTCCCGCGCGTCCAGGCCGCGGCCGCGGGCCCAGTCGGCCAGCAGCTTGGCGAGCGCGGCGGCGGTGTCGGCCAGCGGCGCCGCGGCGGGGTGATCGACGTCGAGCGGGGCCAGCCGCGCTTCGAGGTCGTTGAGCACGGCGCCGATGACCGCGGCGGCGCCGTCGGGGAAGCGGCCCATCATGGCGGCGGCTTCTTCCTGCGCCCGGGCCAGGTCGCCGCCGTCGACCCGCAGCAGGATGCGACGCTGCAGGACCGCGGGCATGAGGTCGGGGTGGCCTCCGAACTGCTGCTCGTAGCGGTCGAACACGGCGAACGCGCGGTCGGGCTGGCCCAGCAACACCTCCAGCTCGGCCTCGGCCAGGCGGGCCCGGGCGCGGTCGGGCTGTCGGGCCGGTTCGTCGCCGGCCGCGGCGTCGGCACGCTGCACGGCGTCGCGGGCGGCGGCGGCGATGGCCGGACGGTCGGCGGGCGTGGCCCCGCGCCACTGCGCGACGAGCGTTTCGGCCCGCCGGCTCTGGGACGCGGCGTAGTGGGGGTGGCCAGGCAGCTGGCGGGCGAACGACGCGGCGGCCTCGGCGTACCGCCCCGCCTCCTGCAGCCGGACGCGGGTGGCGTAGAGGCGGCGGTCGTCGGCGGCGGGGGTGGTGTCGAAGTGGCCCGAGTCAAAGAGCACCGCCATCGCCTCGTCGAAAACCTCCCGCACGCCCGGACGCTCGGCGTGCTCGCGGTGCAGCGACTCGGCCAGCGCGCTGGCCAGGGTGACGGCGTCGGTGGCGACGGGCATCGCGGGGTACTCACGCGCCACGGCGGTGGCGGACGCCGCGGCGTCCAGCAAGACCGCCAGGTTTCGGGGCTGCAGGGCCGAGTGGGCGTAGGCCAGCTGGTACCGCCCCGCCGCGATCAACGCGGGCGGCGCGGCGGGGTCCCCGGCCAGGGCCCCCGCCGCGCGGGCGGCGCGCTTCAGGGCGGCGGCGGCGCCCGCGTGGTCGCCCGAGGCCCGGGCGGCCAGGCCGCGCCGCCGCGAGATGTCGGCCACGCCCAGCCGGGCCGCGGGCGGGAAGGCGGCGGGGTCGTCGTCTGGCCCCATGTCCGAGGCCCAGCGGTCGTAGATGACCTGCCGCAGCGCCGCGGCCGCGTCGCCCAGCGCAGGGTCGTTGAGCAGGTCCAGGTACACGGCGTAGGCCGATGCGTCATCCCCCGCGTCGCGGAGCGTGCGGAATCGGGCATCGGCCACCAGCAGGCGGGCGGTGGGCTGCCGCCGCACCGAGGCCTTCTGCGACAGGGCTTCAAGGCGTTGGGCACGTTCGGCCCCGCCCGCGAACGCGGCACGGGCGATCGCGGCGGTCAGTGCGTCGGGGCCCCCGATGGGGTCGTTCGCCGCGGCGTCGAGCAGGCGGACCGCGTCGGCGTCACGCCCCGCGGCGGCGGCCACCCGTCCCGCGAGTGACTGGGCCCGCAGTCTCAGCCCCTCGCCCGCCGCACCGCCGGGCTGGACGAAGACCGAGAGCCCCTCGGCGGCCTCACGCAGCCAGCGTGGCCGCGCGACCTCCGGGTCGGTGCCCACGTCGGCCCAGACCGGGTGGTCGTCGGGAAGCAGCGTGGCCAGGTATCGCGCGCGGGCGGCGTAGAACCGCGTCTTCTGATCGCGGTAGTCGTCGAAGATGCGGTAGATGGCCAGCGACGACTCGAGCTTGTCCCGCAAGGCCGCATCGCGCGAGACGCGTTGTGAGAGATCGCGGAAGTCTTGCTCGGCCCGCTCCAGCTCGTGGAGGGCCGCGGGCACGGCGTCGTCGAAGGCCGCCCGCTGTGCGGCGGTCGGCACCCCCAGCTCGTAAAAGTCGGCGGCGGAGCGCTCGAAAACGTCCAGCCCGTACACCAGCCGCTGCTCGGCGTACTGCGTGCGCCACACGGGCATCTGCGGGTGACCGGCAAACCCGGGGTTGCCCAGCAGCTCGTGCCAGGCCGTGTCGGCCTGGGCCAGGTGGCGACGCCGCGCGGCCGAGGGTCGTGCGGTGTCGAGGTAAGCCGCCCGCAGCCGCCCGATCTCGATCAGCCGCGGCACCGACGGGTCGGCGAAGTGGCCGGTCTCGGCCAGGTGTTCGAGCAGCACGTCCAGGCGTCGTTCGACGAGGCCGTCGATGAGCCTCGCGTCGTCGAGGGCGGGGGCGGCGGGGGCGGCGGGAGCGCCGCAAAGCGAAAAGTGAAAAGTGAAAAGTGAAAAGATGAGAGATGACGTGCATCCCGCGGGGCGATTACGTCGCCGGCGGGGGTGGGGGCCTTGGTGGCGGAGAACGACGCGCAACTTACGAGATGAGCAGATTTCACTTTTCACTTTTCACTTTTCACTTTTCACTTTTCACTTTGTCCGCGAACCGAACGTTGGTGTACTTCGCGCCCACCGCGGCATTAAACGCGGCGACCAGGTGCTGCCAGCGGGCCTTGCCGTCGGCCTGAATGACGATCGGGCTGTCGGCGGGGTAGAGCCCGTCGATCTGCCCGATGTCCGGGTCGTAGCGCTGGCGGTCCAGGTCGGCCTCCAGCTCGGCGAAGCTGGCGTAGACGAAGGCTCCGCGCTCGATGGCGACGACCCCCGGGTCGTCGCCGCTGGTGAGCTTGAGGGTGATGATCTCGGGCGGCAGCTCGTCGTCGGTGGAGGCCGCCGCCGCTCCCTGCGGCAGCTTCGCGGCCAGCACACCCTCGTTGACCATGAAGCTGGCGGTGACCACGAAGTAGATCAGCAGCTGAAAGATGACGTCAATCATCGACGTGAGGTTGAGCGCCCCGACCTGGGCCGGCCCGCGCGCGGCCTTCCGCCGACGCGCACGGGCGCTCTGGTGATGGACGATCTCGGACGGATCAGGTTGGGGAGGTTTAGAAGCCATGGAACTCGTGGTTTGTGCCGCGGATGCTCGCCGCGGCTTGCGTCTTGCCAACGCCTGAGACCTCATGCCTGACGCGTTTACCCGCCGCCGGCCTCACTCCTCCGGCAGGTAGGCCACCAGGTTGACCGTCCCGATGCCCGCGGCGGTCACAGCGCCCATCACCGGGCGGACTTCGTCGTAGAACAGCGCGGCGTCGGCCCGCAGCAGCACCTGAAGATCCGGATTCGCCGTGCGCAGGGCGGTCAACGCCGCGGTGATACCCACCGTGTCTTCGACGGCGAACTGCGAGCCGACACCGGTGCCCACCTTGACGTAGCGGGCACGGCCCGGGTGTTCGAGGGGGTAGCCGGTCCGGCCCTGCTTTGAAAAGGGTTCGGGGGCGACGTTCACCACCACGCGGCTGACCTCACCCAGCTCGCGGGTGTGCGGCGGGTCGAGCTCGGGCAGCACCATCTCGACGCTCTCGTCGCTGACGATGTTGTTGACCAGCATGAAAAAAATAATCAGCAGGAACACCACGTCGATGAGCGGGGTGATGTTCATCGACGGCGTGACGGGGCCGCGGGCGGTGATGTGGGATCCCACCGCCTACTCCCCCTCGCCGGCGGGCCGCGCGGCAGTCTTGTCAACCGGCTTGTCGCCCGCCCGTTCCGCGGACGACGACGAGCGCCGCGGCGCGGGCTTGAAGGGCCGCACGATCTGCTCGGCCTCCAGCAGCGCCTCGGCGGTCAACGCGTCCACCTTGTTGCGGATCAACGCGTAACCCGCCAGCGCAGGGATGGCGACAATCAGGCCCCAGAAGGTGGTCACCAGCGCGGTGGAGATGCCCGCGGCCAGCTCGACGGGGTCGGGGCTGCCGTCCGCGTCGACCAGGCTCTGGAACGCGACGATCATGCCGTACACGGTGCCGAACAGCCCGACCATGGGGGCGATGTTGCCCAGCACGTTGAGCACTTCGATCGGCCGCAGCATGCGGGTGGCCTCGGCGTCAGCCGACTCTTCCAGGGCTCGCTCCATGGCGCCGTAGCCGTGGGAGGCTTCGCCCAGGGCCGCCGACGTGATACGCGCGAGGTAGCCGGGCTGGCCGTCGGCGTACGCGATCGCCTCGCGGAACTTCCGCTGGCCGATCAGGCCGTCCACACTGGTGCGCAGCGTGTCGGGCATGATGGTGCTGCGGCGGTAACGCATCAAGAACAGGACGATGAGCGAGAGGCTGACGATCGACGCGAGGATGAGCCCCCAGATGATCAGCAGGCCCAGCAGGTCTTCGGAGAGGAAGAACGCGCGGAAGAAGCTGGTGCTTTGGGTCGCGGGCGCGGCCGCCGGCAGTGCCGCCACGGGCGGCGCGGTCGGCTGGGCGGCCGTCGGCACGACCGGCCCCACGACGGTCAGCAGCGCGGCGGCCAGGGCCGGCAGGTTTTGAAGGAACGGTTGGGGCACGGGTGAATCTCCGGGGCGTTGCGTCGGGCGGACGGGTGAGTCGGGCGGGCGGGCGGGGCGGGGCGGGGCCGGGCGGGCGGGAGCGGTCGGGGGGCCGAGCGGGCCGGCGGCGCCCGTCGCGACCGCGCCCTCCCGCATCAGGGCTCGGCGGCCATCCGCGCCCGCAGGCCGTGGTACCGCGGGGCGTCTTCGGGGTCCAGCCGCGGCCGGGCTTCTTCGAGCAGGGCGGCCGCCGCCGCGGGTTCGTTCAGGGCCCGCATGGCCCGCGCGGCCTCGACCAGCGCCGGCCCGGCGTAGCCGCTCTGCGGGAAGAAGGTGACCACCCGCAGGAAGTCGAGCCCCGCGTCTTTGTAGCCCGCGACGCTGGAGGCCCGCTCGGCCGACCGCAGCCGCGCCACCCCGCGCAGAAACAATGCCTCGTCGCCGACCCGGGCGTTGAGCGTCGCGTCGGCGGCGGCCGTGGCGGCGTCGGGCTGTCCGGCCACCAGTAAATCGGCCGCGGGGCTGCGGGGCAGCCGCCGGGGCAGAAGCACCGCGGCGTCGGCGGGGTAGGCGGGGCCGTCGGGCGTGCGGGGCACGGCGATCGCCAGCGGCAGTCCGGTGCGGGGGCGGGCCTCGGGCACCACGGCCCCGGGCGCGGCCCCGGTCAACGCCGCCCGCTTCAGCAGCGTGAGGGACTCGGCCGCCGACGGGTTGTCGGTGTCGCGCAGCACCCGCTCGATGCGCGGCCGCAGCGCCGCGCGGGCGGCTTCGGGCAGCGCGGCGACGCTGCGCAGCGGCGGCGTGTCCAGGAAAGCCGGCGCCGGCCCGCGGGCGGCGGCGTCCAGGTAGACCGCTGCGGCGGCCGACCCGTCACCCGCCCGGTCGTGCAGCGCGGCCAGCCGCTCGGCCGCGTCGGCGGCCAGCCACTCGTCCCGGCCCCGCGCTGCCTCCAGGGCGCTGCGCAGCAGGCGGGCGGCCAGCAGGTCCTGCCCCTGCCCCACCAACGCAACCCCATCGTGGTAATCCGGATACGCGTCGAGCCTGACGCCCTGTATCTGGTCCAGGCCCCGGCGCCGGTCGCGGCCCTGCGGGTCGACGTAGCGCAGCTCGACGCCGTCGCTGCCCAGCACGCGGCACCCCGGCTGCCAGATGCCGTTGATGCGGACCGCGTCGGCCCGCGCGGTCGCGCTGCACGCCAGGGCCGCAAGCAGCGCGGCGGCACGCACACGGGGGAAGGGGGTCACGGCAGGGGCTCCACGTTGGTCTGGACAAAGTTCCACTTGCCGCCGTTGCTCAGGCGGGCGATCTCTTCCATGAGCGAGGTGCGGCCGTTGCCGGCCAGCGGGTCCACCTGGTTGAACTCGATGGTGTTGATGGCCATGTTGGAGGGTAATGCCTTGACGGCTTCGAGGATCTCGGACCGCTCCTTCTCGTACTCGCGTCGCCCGGGGTTATAGAGGTTTTGCGACAGCAGGAAGACCAGCTCGGGCCGCAGCCGCGCGGCCAGCTTCAGGGCGGGGATCACGTCGCCGGTGCCGCTGTTCTTCACGTTGGCGGTGTCGCGCAGCCAGGCGATGGTGGCGGCTTTGGCCGCGGGCGACGCAGGCCGCAGCCCGGCGGGCGGGACTTCTTTCACACGTTCGCCGTCGAAGACGATCACCGAAAACTGCTGTTTTTCAGTCATCTCACGCAGCGTGCGGGCCAGGTTGTTCACAATCTCCGGGTAGTCGCTGATGATCGAACCGTCTGCCTCCAGCACGAACACGATCGTGCGGGCGTTCCCGCCCGAACCCATGAACTGCACCTCGGTCTGCGGCGTGTCGCTGACCGCCAGATCGAAAGACGGGGCCGCGGTCAGCGGGTCTCCCAGCCCCGGCAGCGCCGCATCCAGCAGCAGCTCGGCGTCGGTGGCCTCGGGTGCGGGCGTCTCGGGGGCCGACGCGGGCGTCTCGACCGCGACGGGGTCCAGCCGTTCCAGGGTGTCGGTCTCCAGCGTATCGGCGGGCGTTTCGCTGAGAGAAACCAGGGGGATGACCTCTTTGGATTCGTCGCGCAGGGTTTGAACCGACCACGCGACCAGAAACGCCGGCGGCAGCATGGCCAGGTGGGCCCCGATCGAGATCATCCAGGGGACGAGGGTCGAGCCTGCCTCGCCGCGGTGAGGTCGGGCGGCGGGCGGAGGCGGTGGCGCCGCCACGATCCCGCGCGGTGCGGCAGGGGGTGGCGGGGCAGACGACGGCCGAGGTGGCGGCGGCGGCGCCCGGTCGACGTCGTCCGCGTCAACGAAGGCCGACCTCTCGCGCGGGCCGTGCGGGTCCCGCCGTCCGCCCGGAGGGCCTTGCGGGTCGTCAGGATTGATTGGGGGGGGCGGTCCGGGCGGGGTCAAGGCGTGGGCTCCTCTCCCACGATTGGACCGCAACCGCCGGGGGGTGTCCAGTCCGCGGCGATCCGGGCCAGACAGGCCGGGTCAACGGAACGGCAGCTCGGCGTCGGGCACAAAGCGGAAGACCCCACCGGTGCGCGCCGCGATCAGCTCCAGCGTGCCGCGGCGCTGCGGGGTCGCCAGCGGGTCGGGCTGCCGCACCTGAATGGTGTGAAACCGGGCCCCGCTCACGTTGGCCGCGTCGATCAGGGCCAGCAGACCCGCCCGGTCCCCCAGCGGGTCGCGTCGGCCGGTCAAGCCGTCGCTCAGCAGCACCACCGTATCGGGCTGGTAGGCCAGTGCCCGACGGATGGCGCCGCGGGCGTCGGGGCGCCCGGCCGCCACGATGCGTCCCGCCTGCGGGTCGATGAATCGGTCGGTCTTGGTCACCGCCGCCGCGGTCGCCGCGTTCATGCCCAGCGGCGACGCCTCGGTCACCGACTTGTCATTAAAGAAGATCACCGCGTACGACTGGTCGGGTCGCAGCGTCCGCAGGGCCCGCTGCACCGCCTGCTGCACAAAGGGCAGCGTGTCCACCTGCGAGCCCGACGCGTCGATCAGGTACACCACGCGTGAACCGCCCGGCGCGCCGTACAGCCGCCCGTAGGCGAGGTGGGGGCTGAGCTCGCCGGGGGCGAGACGGCCGGGCAACGCCAGCACGTCGGCGTCGTCGGCCGCCGCTTGCGCCGCCGCCGCCAGCAACTCGGGCGGCACGGGTCGCGAGCGTCGCAGCAGCGGGTTGGTCGCCGTGGCCCGGTTATCACGGATGCCGACACGCACCATGCGTCGTGGCGACGCCGACACCACCAGCGTGTCGGCCGTCGGCGGCGGCGCCACCTCGTCGGTCACGGCGTGTGCCAGCGATACCGCATCCGCTCCGTTCTGCGTGGCGACGGCCGCTTTCGCCGCCGCCTGCGCCACCGCCCCGTCGGCCGGCTGCGACCCGCCGCGGTCCAGTGTCGCGTGCACCACGCCCACCGTCAGCACCCCGATCACCGCGTAGACCAGCGCCGCCCGTCCGCCGCCGCGCCCCGCCGTCGTCGTCGAAGCAGAAGCGCGGTCGTCACGGAGGTCGGTCATAGCAATGTCCTTGATGGAGTCGGGCCGGGCCGCGCCCATCGACCAACCAAGGTCACCCCGCCGAACTTTTGCGCCCCGCCCTCCGAATCGCGTTCGTCAACAACGGCTTGCGTCCGAATAACCCGGGCGAAGATCCGAACGGCGGCGCGCAACGACCGACGCACCATCAAAGCGATTCCAAATCAAACGAAACAGTTGTCCGTCCACGTACGCGGGCCAACGCGGAGGAGGTCGGGTGGCTGGCGGGTGTTTGGGCCGTAAGCGAGCCGCCCGCTGACGGATCCGGCTGCATGAGCGGGCCCGCCACTCCAGACAGACGGGCCCCTCGGAGGAAGACGGATTCGTCAGCGGGCGGCGCAGCAGGCCCAGACGCCCGCCAGACGTGAAAGGATGAACGCGGCGGATCGATCCGCGTGCTTTCCGTCGCTCGCGTTCCGCGACGGACTCCGGAGCTCGAATGACCGGGGTGGGACTCGAACCCACAACCAGCGGCTTAAAAGGCCGATGCTCTACCATTGAGCTACCCGGTCGGTCGCGGCGCACGCCGCGGGCCGCGGAGCCTAGGGCGCGTCCCGAGCAGGGTCAAACCGCCGGCGTCGCGCCGCCGCACCCCGGATCCGTCCCATGCCCCCGCCGGTCGTTTTTCACCACGCCACCCCGGACCGCCCCGCCCGCGTCGCGGTGATCGCCGAAGTCGGCGTCAACCACGACGGCGACCCGGCGACCGCACTCGCCCTGACCCACGCCGCGGCGGCCGCGGGCGCCGACGCCGTGAAGTTCCAGCTGTTCCGTCCCGAACGCCTGCTGTCGGCCGATGCGACGCTGGCGGGCTATCAGGCGGGCCGCGCCGACTCCGCACGCGACCTGCTGAAGAAGGTGGCTCTCGACGCCGTGGCCCTGGCGCCCCTGCGTGACGCGGCCCGTGCGGCGGGCCTGGCCTTCGTCGTCACCCCCTTCAGCCCCGCCGACGTCGCCGACCTGGCCGCCCTGGACGTGGATGCGGTCAAGATCGCCTCGCCCGACGCGGTGAACCCGCCGCTGCTGGAGGCCGCCGCCGGCCTGAAACGCCCGCTGTGGATCTCGACTGGCACCTGCGCTGCCGACGAGCTGGATGACGCGGCCCGCCATGCCGCGGCGGGGGACGGCGCTCTGCTGCAGTGTGTCTCGGCCTACCCCACGCCGGACGACGCGGCCGCCTTGGGCGGCATCGCGGCCCTGCGCCAGCGGTTCCCCGGGGTGCGGATCGGCTACTCAGACCACACCGCCGACGAAGACACCGGCGCGCTCGCCGTGGCGGCCGGGGCCTGCCTGCTGGAAAAGCACCTGACCCACGACCCCGCCGCGCCGGGGCCCGACCACGCGGTCAGCCTCGGCCCCGCGGAGCTGGGGCGCTACGTGGCGGCGGCCCACCGGGCCGCGGTGCGGCTGGGGCCGATCGCCAAGGCCTGCCAGCCCATTGAGCGAGACGTCCGCACCGTCTCGCGCCAGAGCCTGTGCCCCGCCCGCGACCTGCCGGCGGGGCACCGGCTGGGGCCGGACGACCTGGTCGTGAAGCGGCCGGGCACCGGGGTTCCGGCGGCGGCCTACCGTTCGACGCTCGGCCGCACCCTGGCCCGGGCCGTCGCGGCCGACCACCCGTTGCGGCCCGAGGACCTGGCCGGCTGACCGCTCCGCCGGGCCACCAGGCCACCAGGCCATCGGGGATTCAAGGATCTGCGGCCGGCGGGTCGATGAAACAGGGTTCCCCGATCCGTGTCCCGCCCGGGACGCCCCACCGCCGGAGGCTCAGGCCATGTTTCAGGTTGTCCTCATCGCCGTCATCGCCTACCTCGCCGCCTGCTACGGCTACGGCATGTTCCTGCTCTACAAGCTGTACCGCAGCCGCCCCGCCGCCGTCGAAGAGGCCGCCGCCGACCGCCACCGCCGCGTCGAGGCAGCCCAGGAGACGCCGGCCCCCGCCGCCCGGGCCGCCTGACCCGCCGGACGCCAACCTGCCGACCTCCTCCGACACCCCGTCGCTCCGCGGCGGGGTGCTCTTGTCAGTCCGTTGAAATACCCCGCGTAAGCCGAGGGCGAGCGAAAACGATCGCTCGCAAGGCGACGAAACGAGCCCTGGCCGTCGCGACGGGGAGTTGAGTCGACGAAGCGAGCGATTGTTTTCTCCGGCCGCAGGCACGCGAGGTATTTCGACGGGCTGTTATGCGCGAATCGGCGCGAAACAGCCGGTGGGAAACAGCGTGCGCGGTTTTTCGTCCCGCGCCGTTCTACCATCCAGGCCCATGCCCAAGCGACCCACTCCCGACCCGGCCCCCGTCCCCGACGCCCCCGCCCGCCTGCACGACGAGCTGAACCTCGCCGGGGTGATCGCCGGCACCGCGCGGCTGTCACCGCGGGACGCCGTCCGGCTGTTCGACGAAGCACCCCTGCGCGACCTGGGCCGCTGGGCCACCGCCGTGGCCGAGCGCAAGCACGGTGCCGGGCCCGGCGCCGTGCGCACCTTCGTCATCGACCGCAACATCAACTACACCAACGTCTGCTCGGCCAGCTGCACCTTCTGCGCTTTCTTCCGCAAAGAAGGCGATGCCGACGCTTACGTGCTCACCCGCGACCAGCTTCATCAAAAAGTGCGTGAACTTGTCGCCATCGGCGGCACGCAGGTGCTCCTGCAGGGCGGCATGCACCCGGGGCTGGGCGTGGACTTCTACGTCGAGCTCTTGCGCGGACTCAAGGCCGCGTTCCCGCAGGTGCACATCCACGGCTTCAGCCCGCCGGAGTTCGTCGAGTTCGTCGCCGTGTACGACCTGCCGGGCTTCCCCGCCACCGGCGCCCGGCAGAGCCACACGCTCCCGCACGACGTGTGGCTGGCCAAGCTCGAAGCGGTCATGCGCAGGCTGATGGACGCCGGCCTCGACAGCCTGCCCGGCGGTGGCGGCGAGATCTTCCCCGCCCACGTCCGCAACCGCATCGGGCTGGGCAAGGCCACCGCCGAGCAGTGGCTCGACGTCATGGAAACCGCCCACCGCCTGGGCATGTGTACCAGCGCGACGATGATGTTCGGCCACCTGGAGGGCCGCGCCGACCGCGTGATGCACCTCGACGCCGTACGCCGCCGCCAGGACGCGGCGATCGAAAACAACCTGCCCGGCCGCTACGTCAGCTTCATCAGCTGGCCCTTCCAGCGCGAGAATACCCCGCTGGGGAGGCTGCCCGACTTCGACCGCGAGAGCGGCGACCCCTTCCCCGGCGACGTGCTGGCGAACGCCGTGCTCAGCGGCGACGTCGATCCCACCGACAAGGCCGCGATGGCCGCTATTCGTGCCCGCAGCGCCCCGCGGGCCGGCAAGGTCGTGCGCATGGCCGGCGCCAGCGAATACCTGCGCACCCAGGCGATCAGCCGGCTGTACCTGGACAATATCGACCACATCGGCAGCAGCTGGGTGACGATGGGCCCGCGCATCGGCGAGCTGGGGCTGTACTACGGCGCCGACGACATGGGCAGCGTCATGATGGAAGAGAACGTGGTCAGCGCTGCCGGCACCACCTACTGCCTCAGCGAAGAAGTGCTGTGCCACCTCATCCGCGACGCCGGCTTCACGCCGGCGCAGCGCAACAACCGGTACCAGCATCTGAAGGTGCACGACGGCGCCGACGCCCCCGACCGCAAAGTCACCGACTGGTCCACGCAGCGGGCCGCGAAGCTGCACATCGAAGGCCAGGCCGCGCCGGGGGATGAGGGGAAAAACGGCGTGGTGGAAGTGACCGTGGGCGGGAAATGATGGACGCTTGACCGACGACCGGTAAACTAAACCAGAGATGTCTGCCGCCCCCCGCCCCAACCTGATCGATGCCGACGCTTTCGCCGCCCTTGCGGCCGACCGCGGTCGCGGTGAATTGATCGACGGAAAGATCATCGATTGGAGTCCCACCGGATACCGACACGGCGAAATCACCGGAAACCTCCACGGTTTCCTCTGGCAGCACGTCCGGCGTCACGCTCTGGGCCGGGTGCTCGCCGCCGAATCCGGTTACCGCGCTTCCGATCACGTCGTCCGCGCTCCGGACATCACCTTCATCCGGCAAGACCGTCTGCCCCCGGAATCAGAAGACCGCTTTCACACGGTCGTCCCCGACCTGGTGGTCGAAACCGTCTCCCCATCGGACCACGCCCAAGACATCAACAACAAGACCGCTTGGTGGCTCGACCAGGGCGTTCAGATCGTCTGGACCGTCTACCCCGCCACCGCCGAGATCCACGCCCGCGACGCCTCGGGCCACGCCCGGGTCTTCCGCCGCGAAGACACCCTGACCGCTGAACCGGCTCTGCCCGGCTTCACCTTGGTCCTGACCGAGCTTTTCGCATCGTAAGCAGGCGATGCATGAACACATACGTTTCGGTAAGCGGACACCCTCACCGCACGCACCGTCCGGCCCGGTTTCAGCGTCTCGTTCGCCAAAATTTCGCCTGATCTGAACCTTTCGCATCCCGGCGTCACCGGCGGCTCGCGAGCCGGCGCGTGCCGCCTTTCACATCCCTGTCCTTAATAACCAACGTCATGAATTCCGCCTCAACGGAGCGCAGAGGTCGCGCGCACTTTGCGCGGCGCATCGGCCCCGCCGTGTTATTTTGAATACAGATCAAATACCTAACGCTTTCTGCCGCCGCAAATCGCCCTCTCCGCCCCAAACCTCATCCCGCCATGGACCGACCCACCGCCGAAGCCCTGCTCAACCTCGCCGTCACCGCCCACCATCTGTTGCCGGTGCTGCAAGACCGCGGCTACCTCAGTGACGCCGACATCGCCGCCATCGCCCGTGCTGGCTGCCACGGCGACCACCACTTCGACGGATATCACCAGCAACTACGCGGTTTTTCTGCAAACCAAATTGATGCCCAACTCGAAAAGGAACTTGCTAACGCTGCCTCCGAGCTCGCGGTCCAGCTGGCCCGCCCGACACCCTCGCCCCCGACCGTTACCAGCCACTGAACCGCTTCCTTTCACCCCGTCCCGCCGCCGCCCCACCGCGGCGTCGGGGCTTACCGACCCACCGCGTCGCGGTGGGCAATCCAAGACTCCGGACCGGCGCCGCCGGTCCAACGAAAGGCCTCCCATCATGTCATCGTCCTACCTCCCTCCCACCTACGTTCCTGGCGAACCGTTCCGGCTCCAACAGCCGGTCAGCTCGATCCAGCTTATGGAACACGGCGCCAGCCGCATTCCCAACACCGGCTACTAAGCCAACCTGTCCGCCGGCCACGACCTCGGGCCGGTGCTGGAAGCCGCCAACCTCCGTCCCGAGCAGGGCTATTACGCCCTGATCAGTGCCGCCGGTCAGACCTTCCGCCCCGATTTCAGCGTCGCCGCCGTGGCGCCGCCCGCCACCGCTTTTGTGCCCGCCGTTTACACCCCCGGCAGCGCATTCGTGCTTCAGCGCGACGCCGACGGCCTGCAATTCATGACCGCTGGCGGGCGTCCCGTCGCCGGCACCCCCCACTTCGACGCCCCCCGAAGCGGCATTGATCTCGGCCCCGTACTCGACGCAGCCGCCCCGCCTGCCGGCAACGACTACTACGTACTCATCAAAACCGGCCCCTACTACCTCCGCCCACCCCTCACGGTTCGGGCGGCCGGCGGAGAAACCCCGTTCGACCCTCGCACGGTCATCCCCGCCACCTACACGCCGGGCCAGGCGTTTGCGTTGCGACGTGCGGTCACCTCCCTCACCCTCATGGACGCGTCGGGCACCCGCATCCCGGGCACCACCGACCGCAGCGCTCTTGCCGCCGGTTTCGATCTCGGCCCCGTGCTCGATGCCGCCAAGCCGCCCGCCGGCATGGGTTTCTACGCCCTTGTGCGACTCCCGGGCAGCGACACGTTCCGCCGTCCCACCTTCGAGGTGAAGGCCGCCATCACGCCCAAGCCGCCCGAGGTGCCGGGGCAGATCGTCCCCGCCACCTACACGCCCGGCCAACCGTTCCGGCTGCTCCGCCGGGTCGATGCACTCCAGATTCTGCGCCACGGCACCTCCGGCCGGGTGCCCGGCACCGACTACCGGATCGACCAGGCCTCCGGCACCGACCTCGGCCCCATGCTCGACGCCGCCCGGCCCGCGGCCGGCACGAACTACTACGTTCTGGTCCAGAACGGAGCGCTGACCGACCGGCAGGACTTCACGATCGAGGCCGCCCCCCCGGTTCCGCCGGGCCCCGGCGACGACTCCGACTTCACCGGCTGGCGGATCGATCCCGATCCCACCGTGGACCGTACCCCGGTCGCGTTGTCCGCACCGACGGCGAACATCCAATCCATCCGGGAGTCAGCCAGAACCCAAGTCAACCTCTCCGGCACGCTGACCCATACGGCAATCACGGACGCCTTGGGGAATGGCGGTGTTACCCTTAAAATCGGCGCCGGTTCGGTCTACACCGGGCCAGAAATCCTCCTGCCCGACAACACCGTCATCGAGTGTGATGGTCCGGGCCTGCGGCCAGAGTTTCGCTTCACCACCGTTCGTGGGTTCTCGGTGAACTCCGCCACCCGGCCGGGATACTCAAACTGGTATACCCAAGCGAGAAGCAACATCATGCTCCGTGGTTTAATCATCAAGTCCGAGACTGGGATTACGAACACCCAAAAAGGCTACGGATTCAAGTATAATGGCCAAGGCGGCAACGTGGCACTCATCGACTGCGATATCACAGAGTTTTCCGACGGCGTCGTGCTCAAGGGCGCTTTCGACGACCGAAGTTTGCATCCTTATCAGCCAGGTGTTCAAGCGAGCGGATTTCTGTTTGAACGCTGCTTCTTTTACGAAAACGCATTCAAACACGGCCACGGCCAAGGATTCTTCGCCGAAGCAATTTCCGGGCTGGTTGTTCGCGGATGCTGGTTTGATCGAAATGGCTGGTCGCCTTCCAACGGCATTCCAAAAACTAAGTTTGATCACAACGTTTACGTCAACTATCTCTGCACCGAAGCCACGTTCGAAAATTGCGGATTTACCCGAGCCGCATCACACGCAGCTCAGCTCCGGGGAGGTGGCAACTTTGTTGGAAGCTACGTGGATTATTGTCCGATGGGCGTAGCGATGATGGACCGAAAGTGCTTCTTCTCAAAGAACGTCGTCGCCCGGTCTAATAACATCGACGATACCCAGATCGACAAACACGGCGCCGGTTTGGAGTTTCGGTTTACCCGCAACGCGCGGGTAGTTGACAGCATCTTCAATAAGAAGATCGGCGGCGGAATCTATGGCGCTGTTCAAACCGGCGAAAACCCATTTCGGGAGACTGCCCGTGAGGTGCCTGAACAGATTGCAGCCGACGGACAGCCGATTGGAAGCCGGGTCGAAGTCGAGAATCTTCGGGTCCGACTTTGGAAGCATACGGAACCTGGCCAAAGGAACCCTGTACTTTACAACGGTGGGAATCGCAGCACGTTCATTGAACACGAGATGGAGATCGACCGAACCGACTGGGTGAGTCCCGACCGCTTCCTCGAAAACTACCTGCAATCGCTCGGCCAGGCCGCCATCACCAAGGCCGAAGCGGCGTTCGATTATGTCCGCAACGTGTTGACCCAACGCAGCGTCGGAACGTGGCCGCAAGAACTGACCGCCACCGCGGTCAACAACTGGATCGGCAACGGCTTTCGCCGGCAATCGGGCACCGGTGGGGGCCCCGACGACCAAACCACCGACCGGACGCGAAACCCGGTGATCCGCTTTGACAGCGGGCATCAGCTCCGCACCGATAAGCAGGGCAAGCCTGTGGTTATCCACCTGCTCGGTTTCGGCGGCAACGCCGCCCGCCGCGGCACCTGGTACTCCGGCAGTGAGACCGACCCCGACCCGAGCGACCCGCACACGTTCCCCCGCGAGTTCTTCTACAGCTACAGCGACAACGGGCTTGGGGAAGGAACGGAGCACCACTTGTTCCAGCTGGAGGACGTGTTCTCCGAAAACCGCGGCGCTGTTCCCACCCTCAACGGCGAATACGACAAGAACCGGCTGCGTGAGTTCTTCACCTGGTGGACCGGCAGCCGGCCCGCCCCGGGAAGCCCCGTGCGATTGCACACGCTCAACAACGTGCTCGCCTTCGCCCGGTGGGTCCGCACGACGTTGCAGCCGTCCCGCGTGATCCTCCGCGGCGACAGCGGGGGCGGCGGCGGGGCGATTTTCGCTGCCCTGGAAGCGCCGGACCTCTTCGACGCCGTCGTGGCGGCGGTGCCTTGGACCAACTTCAATGACGCGACCGACCCGGAAGACGGAACGGCAGCGGTGAGTTCCGTCTCCCGTACGCACTTCTCGGCCCCGAACGTCGGCCCACGCATGGACCGGGAAACCCTGGTCACCGGCGGCAAGCGGATGGGCGAGATCTTCGACGCCGCGGCCCGACTGGCCTTGAAGGAAACCCGGTTCCCGCCGCTGGTCATGGTCTCGGGAAAATCCGATCGGTCGATGGTCTTCGCCAACGACCGGCGTCTGATCGAGACCCTGAAGTTTACCGAGCGCACGTTTGCCGCACTGTGGAACAACGGAGACCACGACACGGCCTACAAGACCATCGGAAGTACGGAACTCAAATCGATGCAGGCGAATCTCGTTAAAGGGCAATTCGGCCAGGTCTTCGGGCGCAACTCCGATCCGCTCACGGCTCTAGACCAGCGGGAAGGTCTGATCGTCAACAGGTCGCCCGCGTGACGCATGTCACCAAGTAAAAGAGCCCGCTCCGGACGCGTCCGGAGCGGGCTCTTTTCGTATCCGGGCACCGCAGTCAGCGGCGCCGGCGGCCCAACATCATCAGGCCGGCGATTCCGGCGATTGCGGCCGAGGGAGCTGGTATCACATTCGGTGTCGGGTCGGCGTCCTCGAAGTTGTACCGAACGCTCACACTGAGCGATGTGCTGGTACGAAGATAGAAAACGTCCTGATCGGACGCCAGATCGGTATAGTCTTGCAAGGCGAAACGCCCTTCTCCCACCTCCAACGCCAACGGTTCATTTGCACTAATCGCATCCAGGTCCAAAGGCGGGAACACTACATCGAACGCAGCAACGCCTTCGGGTTCCGGAAACTGCGTTCGATCCGCCGTGATCGGGAACACGCTTCTTGATGTTGTATCGCCCTCGGCAGAGACACCATTGAGCGTGATATCGTAATCGACCACGAAAGCGCCGGTGTCGTTATACCGACCCTCGCGACCAAGGCTGAACAAAAACGACAAGTAAGACACGTCGCCATCAATCGTCACGTCAACACTCTCGGCGATTGCCCCCGCGGGTATGACTTCGGACGGCGCCGAAAGCAAAAGCATTTCACCCACAAACTCTCGATAGCCTCGACGCAAGTTCGGAGCATCGGGGTCAAAGGGATCCGCTCCAAACTCATTCCTGCCGTCGATGTCCGCGGACGCTCGGACCTGAAAGTTCAAGGCCCGCTCCACGGTGATCGATCCCGCCGAGGCCGACGCCGAGGCCACCACGGTGGCCATCGCGAAGGCGGAGTTAAAAGGAACCATTCTGGTCATCATCGTTCTATCTTCTTGGGTAAAAAGCTCTCTCCCCGTGTCCTTACAGCGGGACACGGCAGTCAAAAGCATATCGAGGATCACCCCAACTTCAACCGGTCAGCCGGATTAAATTATTTTTGTACAAACCGGAGCAGCTTGACGCCGTGGGCTCTGACCGCCCGCCAGCGTCGGTCGCACGTGGCCCCGGCTGCCGCAACCCCAAGCCGACGAACGACGCGCACTCCGCTTGGCGAAAACCAAACATCGTGCTAACCTCTATGCGGCACCCGACCGCACGGGTGTTGTGGGGCCGCCGGAACCCAGATTCCTCGGGCGCAACGATAATCCCAAGAGAAAGACGCATCCCATGCGAAGAAACAGCCCCGCCGCGACGGCGATCCTGCGCCATTTACGCGGTGCCGCCGGCGACGTGAACGACGCCTGCGACGACTGGCAGTCCGGCGGCTGCATGCTGCCCGAGGTGATCGACGCCGCCGCCGCGCTGCTCCGTGAACTTGAAGCGCTGCAGCCGGTACGCGCGTTGCTCGTCACGCCCGAAATCTGCGAATCCGGTGTGGTGTACGCGGAGCACGCCCCCCCCCGGGCTACCCGCCCGCCCCCCGCGCAACTCGCCGTCCGTAGTTGCACTGGACGCCCTCGCCCGCCGCTTGCGACGCTTCGCTGTGCGCGCCCCGCAACTGGCCGCGGCGCTGGACCGCGGCGGGATCGACGCTGCGAATGCCGTCGCCGAGTTGCGTCGCTGGGCCGAACGCGAGCGCCACGCGACCGAAGCCGCCGCCGTCCACCTTGGCGTCGCTCTCGGGACCGGATCCACCACGGCGTCGGCCGTCGATTGAACGCGCGATGTAAATGAAATCCGCAATACTCGCAGCGCGGGATATTCAATAGGCGTCGGGCTTCGAGAATCCGTCGGATCCACCGAAACAGCTGAACACCTTCATTCCCAGCAAGAGACCATCCGGCGCCGGTCGCCTTGGACCGAGCGAAGGTTGTGCTGTGGCGTCCGCGGCCGTGGCGTCCGGGTGGGCCGCCGCCTAAATGCCACGGCCGCGGACGTTTCCGCCGACCCTGCTCATTCGGCGATCTTGAGTTTACGCTTCGCGCGCTGCTCTCCCATGTCAATCAGCACCCGCTGGGTGAGCGTGCAGTGACGCACCACGTGGTTGAGCAGCGCGATGGTCTGCAGCGTTTCTTCCGCCGTCATCGGGTGGTGCGCCGCGCCGTGGATCCGGCCAAGGCTCTTGGCCGCGGCCTGCACGCTCTCGATGGTGGCCTCCAGCGCGTCCTCACCGTCGACCTTGCCGTCGTCGTTGAAGTCCAGCTCCAGGTCCATCCGCGAGGCGTTCCACTCGGTGCCGTTCAGAAACGAACTCAGGATTTCCTCTTGCGCCCGCTTGTCGGGCAGGTGCCGGACCAGCAGGCGGATCGAGTCGAAGTCGGGCTGGGACTGGCCGGCGATCCAGCGGTAGACCGTCGAGGTCGAGACCCCGGCCAGTTCCCCGATCTCGCGGGCGGAGGTCAGCTTCTGCTCGATGACGCGTTGCAGGGTTTTTTGCAGCATGGCGGCCCGGGGTGAAAGAAACGAGGTGTGGGGACACTGAAGTGGGAGTCGCGATCAGACTGCGGGTTAACCTCTGGCCGCCGAGGCGTGGGTCTGGTTCTTCCCTGTACAGACGCCAAGGTACCGTTCGCCGTTCACCGGAAACGGAAAAAAAGTGCTCCCGGCTCCCGGATCTGGCCAAGTCGGCCCGGCCGCCCGGCGGCGTAAAGTCTTCAGGAAGTCCGCCCGACCCACCCGGATTTGACCGCCTCCCTCTCGCGAGACCCCGCCGTGCACCACCTCCCGCCCCGCCCCGCCGCCCTGCTTCTGGTGGCCCTGCTCGCCGCGCTGTCGGGCTGCGTCAAGTTCAAACAGGTCGTCACCGTGCAGCCCGACGGCAGCGGCAAGATGCACGTGAGCCTGGCCATCAACGAGCAGATGCTCGGCATGGCCGGTGACGAAGACCCTTTCGCCGACTTCAGCGTAGACGGGTTGGCCGAGCAGGAGGCCGCGGGCTGGGCGGCTTTCACCGAGCCGCGGGTCTTCAGCGTCAACGGCTTCAAGACCGTGGAGTTCACCGGGTACTTCCACGACATCAACGCCGTGAGGATGGGCGATACCGAACCGCCAGACGGCGGCCCCGATGCCGACGCCGCAGCCGAGCGGTCCACCACGTTCCGCATGGAGGGGGGACGGCTGACCGTCATCGACGGCATCGTCGCGCAGATGATCAGCGAGATGGGTGCCGACCCGTCGCTGAACGATCCCGCCACCCGCGCCATGATGGCCCCGATGATGCAGGGCCTGGAAATCCGCGAGACCTACGTGCTGCCGGGCCCGGTGGACGCCGCCGAGGGCTACACGGTGGACGGACGCACCGCGACGCTGACCGTGACCAGCGACGAGCTGCTGGGCGACCGCCCGTTCACGGTCGCCGCGCTGGAGGACGGCACGGCGGAGATCGTGTTTGAGCCCGGAGGCTGGGACGACGAAGACGGTTGGCGTGCCGAGTTCGCCGCGGCCCAGGCCGCGTGGGCGGAGCTGAAGGCGCAGCCGGTGGAAGAGGCCGAGCCGGTCGGCGCGGAGTGATCCGTGATCCGTGGGATCTCATTCTCCGACGGGAGGGCGAACCTTCTGGTGAGCCGCGTCGCACGGGACTCCGGCTCAGCGGAAGCTTCGCCCTCCCAAAGAAGACCCCGCCTGCCGCCAGGTTCGCATCACGGATCACGCATTACGGATCACGCATCACGGATCACAGATCACGTCCCCGTCCCCACCCCCGGCCACCCGTCGAACACAAACCGCCCGTCGCGCGAGATTACCTCGCCGTCCACCTCGATCGTGCCGCCCGCCCCGCTGCTGCCCTCGGCGTCGGCCGGGCGCAGGTCGCAGACCATGTCCCAGTGCAGGCCCGACGCGTTGCTGTTGCCCGTCTCGGGGTAGCCCGCCCCCACCGCCGCGTGAAAGGTGCCGCCGATCTTCTCGTCGAACAGCGTGTTCTTGGTGTAGCGGGTGATCTGGTAGTTCGTCCCGATCGCGATCTCGCCAAGACGCCGAGCGCCCGGGTCCTGATCCAGCATCGCGTGGAGAAAGTCCAGCCCCTTGCCGGCCTTCGCATCGACCACCACGCCTTTTTCGAAGGTCAGCTCGATGTCGTGCACCTCGCGGCCGTGGTGCACCGCGGGGAAGCTGTAGCGCACCACCCCGTTCACGCCGCCGTCCGCGGCGTCCAGGTTCGGGCCGGTGAACACCTCGCCGTCGGGGAAGTTCTCGTGGCCGTCGCAGTTGATCCACGTCATGCCCTCCACGTCCACGTGCAGGTCGGTGCCGTTGGCGGCGCAGAAGCGCATCTGCTTTTTACCGGTCAGATAGTCCACCACCTTCTGCTGCCGGTCGTGGATCTCTTTCCAGACCGCGACCGGGTCGTCGGCGTCCAGGTGGCCGGCGGCAAAGACGAAGTCTTCGTACTGGGCCAGGCTCATTTCGGCGTCCTGCGCGCTGGCCTGGGTGGGGTACTGCGTGCCCGACCACTTGAGGTCGCCCGCCGCCGCGCGTTCCATGAACAGCTTCGACAGCGGCTGCCGCGCGGCCGAGACCTTGCCCTGCCGGGCGGGATCCACCTGCGACAGGTGCTTGGTGTTCGTATCGGCCCACAGACCGATGGAGGCATCGATGGCCCGCATCTCGGCCTCGGCCAGCGGGTGCACGTGGGCCAGCTGGGCGTCGTTGGCGTGGGCGAAGAACAGGTCGGTCAGCGCCCCGGGGCTCAGCCGCACCAGGGGGTGGGCCCCGGCCTTGACGACCTCTTCGTACAGGGCCTCGATCAGCGGCATGCCGACCGGGTCGCCGCTGAGGCGGACCAGCTGGCCGGCCTGGACCGCGGTGGAGTAGTGGACGAGGATCCTTGCGAGCGCGGTGATGCGGGGGTCTCTCATGTCCGCAGTATTTCAGATTTTGATTTCAGATTTTGAAACTCCTCCGCCAGCTGCTCACGCTCTGTCGAGGGCGATCCGCGTTCTTTGGGTCGCCAAGCCACGCTTCGCTTATTCGCAGAGTTGAGTTGCGGCCGCGACGATCGCCGAAACGGACGCCCCGTTCCTGCGGCATCCACGACGCGGGCACCGAGTCACACCGAGGCCACCGAGGAAGGCAAAAGGCGCCCACGCTTGATTTTCTGACGCCTTGCGCTGTGACCTCTGTGTTCTCTGTGCCTCTGTGGTCGGGCGGAGCGTGGTCTTCAGCGTCCCATCGAACCCACGCAAAGACGGGGACGACGATCCCGATCTGCAATCCAAAATCTGAAATAGAATCAAACGCGTGCCCGCCCCACCCCACGAACCCGATCCCGACCCCACCGAGCCCCTCCAGCTCCCCGCCACCGTCGCCCGCACCCTGGGCCGGCTGACGCTCCGCGCCGGCGGCTACCCCGGGCGCCAGTACGTGGGCACGGTGCACCGCCACGTCAGCCGGGCCCGCGGTGGGCGACGCTTTGTGGTGCACCCGGACGGCACCGACGGCCGCGTCGAACTGGACGCCTGGTTCTCGCCCCGCGACCCCGCAGCGCCCCCCCGGTTGCCGGTGGTGATCGCCCACGGCCTGTTCGAAACGAAGGAACGCCACTTCAAGCGGGCCTGGAAGCTCAACGCCCGCGGCCACGACGTGGTGCTGTTCGACCACCGCGTCCACGGGCGGTCCAAGGGCCGACACTGCACCTTCGGCGTGCAGGAAAAGTTCGACACCAAGGCGGTGATCGACGAGGCCGTCCGCCGGCGGCTGATCGGCGGCCCATCCCAACCACGCGATCCACGGGGCCCACGCGAGACCGACCCGGCCCCTGTCCGGGTCATCACCATGGGCTTCAGCCTCGGGGGCGGCACGGTGTTGCAGCACGCCCCGATCGACCCGCGCGTCGCCGGGGTCGTCGCCCTCGCGCCGTTTTGCGACCTCCGTAATGCGATCCGCAGCTTCCGCCAGACGCTGGCCCCGTGGATGAACGAGCGCTGGATTCTCGGGGGCTTCGACGCCGCGTCGCTCGAGGCCGGCTTCGCGGTCGACGAGGCGTCGGCCCTCGAAGCCGTCGCGCGGATCAACGTGCCGGTGCTGCTGGTCGAGGGCGGCCGCGACCCCTACCTGCCGGGCCCGGACCACGCGCGCCTGCTGTCCGAGGCGCGGGCCCACGACGAGGTCACCCTGCTGACCATCGACGAGGCCACGCACAACACCCTGGTGCACAGGACCTGGCCGAAGCTCGATCGCGCGATCGCCCGCTTTTGCGCGGCCCGGGGATGATCGCCCGTGCCCGCCGCGGGCTGTAGTAAACTGATCTGGTTCTTCCTCACCCCCGAGATCTGCCATGCGTCTGCCACTGATCGTTCCGTTTTTAACCGCCGCGATGGGCCTGACGGCCTGCACCTACGACCCCGTTTCGGACGCGGAGGAGCGTACCGCCGCTCCGGTCGGTGCCGAAACCGCGGGCGTTCCGGACGGTGAACCCCGAGACGCGGCCCCGTCCGCGGCGACCACCGACAAGGTCGTGACGATCGCCGAAACGCCCGGACAGGCCCCTGACCCGGCCGAAACGATGGCCCGGGCGGCTGAAGAGGCGCGTACCGCGCCCCGCACCGCCGCCGCAAAACCCGCCCGCGATCCCGCCGTGCCGCCCACCACCCCCGACCTGACCCCGGCCACCGACGCCGCGGAGGACGCGCGGCTGGCCGGCGCCGAAGCGATCGAAGAACGACGTGAACGCCTGGATGACGCGGCCGTGGACGGCCCCGTGGCGGTGGACGACGACGTGGATCTGACCCCCGCCACCAACGCCGCCGAAGACGCCCGGGCCGCCGTGGAAGAGGCCGCGTCCGACGCCCGCTCGTCCTTTGACCGGCCCGCCAGTCCCGACGGTCGCGACGGTCTCACCAGTCTCGATCGCGTCGACGCCCAGGCCGCGGCTCCCGCCGGTCTGACCGGGACCACGGGCAGCGACACGGCACCCAACGCACCCGCCGACACCGCCGCCGAGATCGAGGGGGCCGCAGCCGAGTCGGTCGAAGCCACCACCGACACTGTGGTCAAGAACGCCCAAGCGGTGGAAGCGGGTTCCGCCGGGACGTCCGGAAACCGCACCATCGCCGCCGACGGCGTGGAAGAAATCAGTGTCCCGGTCACGGCGAACGCCGCCGGCGACGCGCCGCTCGCGGTTCAGAGCGATACCCCACCCAAGACCCCGGCCACGCCCGCCGCGGGTGCGGCCGCCGCGGCCGGGGCGGCGGCCGCCACCGCGACGCCGGAAGGTCAGGACGGATCGCCGCCCAACATCATCTTTCTCATCACCGACGACCAGCACCGCGAAGAGTTCGGTTTTCTCAAAAACAACGGCAAAGCACTCGCTCCCCACACCGACGCCCTGCGCGCCGGCGGCACCTACCTGGCCAATAGTTACGTGTCCTCCAGCGTCTGTTCGCCCAGCCGCTACTCCTGCCTCACCGGCCAGTACGCCAGCCGCTGCACCGCGCCCCAGTTCATCGCCTCCACCACACCCGAGGGCGTCACCCACGTCATGTGGAACCAGGGGTTCGTCGACGGCCAGCCCACCCTGCCCAGCGTGCTGCAGGACGCCGGCTACACCACCGGCTTCACCGGCAAGTGGCACCTGGGCTTCAACGTGCCCGGCGGCTTCGCCCGGCTGCCCGACGGCGCCGACGCCACGGACCCCGCCGACCCCGGCCTGATCACGATGCTGAAGGAGAATCAGCAGCGGATGTCGACCTACCTGCAGACGCTCGGTTTCGACTACGCGAAGCACATCTACGGCGGCAATCCCAACGACAGCCAGGACCTGAAAAAGGCCGGCCTGAATATCCACCACCAGGAGTGGCTGACCCAGGCCGCGTTCGAGTTCATCGAAGCCAACCAGGACGGCCCCTTCTTCCTCTACTACGCCGCCACCCTGACCCACACCCCCGACAACGCCAAAAGCCTCGAACTCGACCCCCGGCTCTCGCCGGTGGGCCTGCTCGACGAGCCCATCACCGGTCTGCAGCCCGACCGCGCGGACGTGATCCGGCGGGTGACGCAAGCGGGCATCGACCGGGAAAACTGGGGTGCCACCTGGCTGGACGACGCCGTGGGCGCCCTGGTCCGGAAGCTCGAAGACCTGGGCCTCGCCGACAACACCCTGATCGTCTACTTCAACGACCACGGCATGGAGTACTCGGGCAAGGGCACGCTGTACGAGGGCGGCCTCGTGTCGCCCACGGTGGCCTACTGGCCCGGACGCATCCCCGCGGGCGGCACCGTCGAGGCGTTGACGCAGAACACCGACTTTGCCCCGACCTTCATGGCACTCGCCGGCGCGACGACGCCCGACGACATGGAGATCGACGGCAAGAACATCACCGACCTGCTGACCGGCGGCGACAAGCCCGTCCGCGATTCGGTCTACGCCGAGATCGGCCTCACCCGCTCGGTCACCACCGCCGACGGCTGGAAGTACCTCGCCTTCCGCGTGCCCCCCAGCCTGGAGCGTACGCTCGACGAGCGGCTGGAAGAGCAGAAGACCCATATCGAAACAATGCACCGGACGCAGCCCTGGACCAAGGGCAACGACACCTGGGACTACACCGACCCCGAGGCCCGCTACAGCCACCTGGGCATGGGCGCCGGCGGCACGTTCTTTGAGCGGATCGTGACGCGGCAGAAGGACCTGCCGTACATGCCCAACTACTTCGACCCCGACCAGCTGTACAACCTGAACGACGACCCCACCGAAACCACGAACCTGGCCGGTGACCCGGAGCACGCCGACAAGCTGGCGGAGATGAAGGAGCTGCTGAAGGAGCACCTCAACGGCCTGCCCGGCACGTTCATGGACCTGAAGCCGGAGGAGTGAGCCGGGCCCGACAGGTCCGGCTCACGGGAGGGCGAACCTTCCGGTGAGCCGGGCCAGTTTCATCAACGCAGCGTGCCCGCAACGACCCACCGCCCGCGGCCCACGCCGCGGGCGGTTTTCATCTTGGGGCACCGCGACCACCCCCGCGACACCGGCTCACCGGAAGGTTCGCCCTCCCTTGACCCGACCCTTGCGGGGGGTGCGGATCATTGCAGGTACCGCCGCGGCATCTCGCGCGGCAGCCTGCACAGCAGCTCGTACGCGTGCGACTTCGCCAGGTCTGCCAGCCGGGTCACGGTGTTGGGTGCGGCCCGGTCGTTCGAGTACACCTCGACCTCGAGTCCGCGCAGGTCGGCGGGCGCCAACCCTTCGGCCTTCGCCAGCGCCGTCAGGTCCACGCTGACCTGGTCCATGTTGACCCGCCCGCGGACCGGCGCATCGTGCCACGCCTCGCCGCGACGCACCCGCACCGCCGCGCGGCTGCTCAGCGCCAGCGGGTAGCCGTCGCCGTAGCCCACCGGCACCAGCCCCAACACCGATTTTCTTCGCAGCGTGTGCGTCGCGCCGTAGCCCACCGCGGCGCCACGCGGGTACGCGGCCGCCGAGATCACCCGGCTGATCCACCGAAGGGCCGGCCGCAGCGCGGCGGCGTCGGGTCCCTCCAGCCCATCGACCCCCACGCCGTAGAGACCCAGGCCCGGCCGGATCATCTGCTTCACGAAGTGCGGGTAGCGCAGCGACCCAAACGTGTTCGCCAGGTGAACCGTCACGCCCGGCCCCCAGGCCGCTGCGTGTTCGTCCACCACCCGCGCAAACGCCGCCGCCTGATCCGCGGCCCGCTCCGGGTCTTCGTCGGCCGTCGACAGGTGCGACATCACCCCCGCCAGGTTCAAGAAGCGCGCCGCGCGGACCTGCTCCAGCACCGCCGGCAGCTCATCGGGCCGCAGCCCCGCGCGGCTCATGCCGGTGTCCACATACAGGTGCACCGGCAGCTGCATCGCGTAGGTCCGGCCGATCTCGTCCAGCTGGCCGACCTGCTCGGCATCCTGCACGCTCAGCTCCAGCCGCCCCGCCACCGCGGCGCGGAAGGCCCCCTCGTTGCGGGTCAGATGCCGCAGCGGGTAGAGCAGCAGCAGCGGCGCCGTGACGGCAGCGGCCCCCAGTTCTTCCGCCTCGACCGGAGAGAACACGGCCAGCATGTCGCAGCCCGCCTTCACCAGCCGGTGGGCGACGGCCACCGCCCCGTGGCCGTAAGCGTTCTTTTTCACGACGCCGCACACGCGCGACGCCGGCCCGTCCTGGCCGCCGGACAGCCCGCGGAACACCGCGAGGTTGTCCGACACCGCCCCCAGATCGATCTCCAGGTAGCTCGGCGGCGGGGTCGGGGTCAGGGTGGTCTGCGCCAGGTTCACGCGGGCACGTTAGCAGGCCCCCGCCCGGCTTCTTCTTCTCGTTCTCCTTCTCCTTCTCGTTCTCAGCGCAGCGGTTCTCGTTCCCGTTCCCGTTCCCGTTCCCCACCTGCCCCGCCCATCCCCCCGCCCGCACGCCCCCACGCCCCCACGCCCCGAACCCCCAAACCGAGAACGAGAACCGGCCTTTGGCCTGAGCACGGGCACGAAAACGAAAACGACCGGGCAAACAAGACGCGGCGTCCTGCCGGCGTTGAGCCTCCCGCCGCTTGCCGTCCCCGCCCGCCTGCCCCTAAACTTCGCGGGCCCGCTCCCGGGGCCAAATCTCAAGCCATCCCCGCCGTCGGCCGCGGAAGAACAGAAAAGCTGACGGCTCTCGCTTTCCGGCTTCTTCCTCCAGGACCCCGCTTTTGCGGGGCACGCATTCATGGCCCAGGCCGACCCGACCCAGGAACTTTTCGACAAGTCCGTCACCTTCGCCGACCTCGGGCTCTCCGGGCCGGTGGTCGAGGGCCTCACCGCCACCGGCTTTTCGCACCCCACCGGCATCCAGGCCGCCCTCATCCCGCCGATCATGGCCGGCAAGGACGTCATCGGCCAGGCCAAGACCGGCACCGGCAAGACCGCCGCCTTCGGCCTGCCCATCCTGTCGCAGGCCGACCCCGAGGTCCGCGGCCAGGCCCTCGTGCTCACGCCCACGCGCGAGCTGGCGAACCAGGTGGCCGCCGAGCTGGACAGCCTGGGCCGGGCGACCCACATCCGCACGTCGGTCATCATCGGCGGCGAGTCTTCACGCGACCAGCAGAAGAGCCTGGCCGAAGGCGGCCACCTGGTGGTGGGCACGCCCGGCCGCGTGATGGACCTCCACAGCCGGGGGCAGCTGTCGTTCAACGACATCAGGTTCATCGTGCTCGACGAGGTCGATCGCATGCTGGACATCGGCTTCCGCGAAGACATCCGCCGCATCCTCAAGTCGGTGCCCAATCCCGACCGCCAGACCATCTTCGTGTCGGCCACCATGGACGTGCAGATCGAGCGCCTCGCACGCTCGTTCATGAAGCCCGACGCCGAGAAGATCACCACCGTGTCGGGCTCGCTCACCGTGGCGATGGTCGACCAGAAATACCTGAGCGTCGAGAACTGGGACAAGCGCTCGCTGCTGCTCATGCTGATCAAACGTGAAAAACCAGAGACCAGCGTGGTGTTCTGCCGCACCAAAGCGACGGTCGCGAAAGTCCGCAGCTACCTGCAGGACAAAGGCGTGAACGCCGCCGAGCTGCACGGCAACCTGGACCAGAGCCGGCGCAACAAGGTGATGGCCCGCTTCCGTGACGAGGGCATCGACGTGCTGGTGGCCAGCGACGTGGCCGCCCGGGGGCTGGACGTGGACCACATCACGCACGTGATCAACTACGACCTGCCCGAAGACCCCGAAAACTACATCCACCGCATCGGCCGCACCGCGCGGGCCGGGCGCAAGGGCATCGCCTGGACCTTCGTCACCCCCGAGCAGGGCCAGATGCTCAGCGAGGTCGAAAAGATGTCGGGCGCGCTCATCGAGAAGATGGAGTACCCCGACTTCAAGCCCGGGCCCATCCCCCGCGGCGTGCTGGAGGAGCGGGCCACCGGCGTGAAGAAACGCGAGAAGCCCCGTGACCTGAGCGACCGTGCCACCGTCGGCGGCGTCAACCCCGCCGACGGGTACAGCGACGCGGAGCTCAAGGCGATGTTCCCCGACGGCAAGATCCCCACGACGCTGCCGCCCAAGACGCTGGGCAGCAAGTTCAAGCGGCGGCGGTAGGGGGGGCCGTGATCCGTGATCCGTGATCCGTGATCCGTGATCCGTGATCCGTGATCCGTGATCCGTGATCCGTGATCCGTGTGATTTTAATTCCGAACGGTCGGGCGAGCCTCTGGCGAGCCGCGCGTCGCATGGCGACACGCGGCTCGCCGCTTGTTTGAGTTCGGCCGCACGGCCCAATGCCTCGCCCTACCCACGACCGCCACCCCACCCGCCAGGCTCGCATCACGCATCACGGACCACCAAACCTTCCCTGAAACCTCATCCCAACCCCACAGCGCACGCCCCCACCCTTTATCGGCCCCTCCCCAAGTCAACCCTCCCGCCGCGCCAACCGATCTGCTCGTGTAGGAGTTTCCCCGCATGCTGCCGATCGCCCGCGCCCTCAAAACCCTGGAAGAGAAGACCGGCTTCAGCCGGGCGTTCGTCCGGGCGACCGAGCGCAGCGAGAACTGGCCCGCGCGCTGGATGACGGCGGCGCAGGTGAACGACGAACTGAAAGAACGCGGTTTCTGGGCCCGCGACCGGCGGGCGGTCCACCCCGACGCCCGTGTGCGGCTGATCGCCCACTACCTCGACGAGCAGGTGCTCAAAGCCAGCCGCGAAGGCGGGCCCGGCGGCTGGCAGCGCTTCGACGGGCAGTACAAACTCAACCCCCAGAGCAAACTGCTGGACGAGCCGGGTCGGCGCAAAGAACACCCCCGCGGCCACCGCGCTTCCCCGCGAAAGACCGTGTCGGCCGTGACCTGTCAGTACGGTCCGGTGCTGGACATGTCCGACACCGGCCTGCGGTTCTGCAGCGAGCGCGAGGCCGACTTCATGACCGGACAGAAGGGCTTCATCCGGATCAAATGCGGCCTGCTGACGGTCCGGGTCAAGGTCCGCATCCTCTGGATGAAGGACGGCGTCGAGGGCCTGCTGGTGGGGTGCGACTTCCGCCGGGTGGAAGAGGAGCAGCGCACCCTGCTGAACGAGATCCTGGAGACGGGTTCCAAGCTGGCGGGCGGGGCCGAGGCGGCGTAGGGGGGCGTCGTGGTCCGTGGTCCGTGGTCCGTGGGATCTTAATTCCGAACGGTAGGGCGAGCCTCTGGCGAGCCGCGCGTCGCATGGCGACACGCGGCTCGCCGCTTGTTTGAGTTCGGCCGTACGGCCGAATGCCTCGCCCTACCCACGACCGCCACCCCACCCGCCAAGTTCGCATCACGGATCACGGATCACATTCCTACCCCGCGCAGATCAGCCGCGTCGCCAGCGCCGGGTACACCGCCACCACGTGCCCCCGCGCGGCCCGCACCAGGGCGTCGTTGTTCTCGAACTTGATGAGCGCTTCGAGGCGCTCCAGCGCCTTGTCTTCACCCAGGCCTTCAAGGTGCGCCCGCACGTCGCGGTCGTCGCCGTCCAGCTTCGCCGACACCGTGTGCCGCACCAGCGCGCCGGTCAGCGTCAGGGTGCAGCCGCCGTCGCGGGCCAGCATCGCGTCGTGCGCGGCGTCGGCCAGCTGGCGGTAGGTCCGCGGCGGCCGGGTCGCATCGGCCAGCGCCGGCGTGTCGGCGTCCAGGGCCCCGTCGAACACGCGGTCGTAGATCCGCGTGGCCGCGTTGGACCGGCAGTAGCTGGCCACCCGGAGGGCCGAGGGCAGGCGGCGGTCTTCGGGCAGGCGACGCACCCAGGTGAGGTAGCGTTTCGTCTCGGCGTCAGCGTGCAGGGCCTCGGCCCGACCGGCCAGCCGCAGCATCTCGGCCACGTACAGGTCGGTCTGGATCATCGCCCGGCCGGTCACCAGCACGTTCAGCTGCGCGACGATCCCCGGCAGCGAATCCACGCCCAGCAGGCAGCCCACCACGCGGGCGCCATGCATCACCAGATTCACGTCGTTCTCGGCGTCGGTGCCCGCTCCCACCGCCCGGGCGCCCGACTCGGCCAGCGTGACCAGCAGGCGGCGCAGGTGCGGCTCGGCCCGGGCCGGGGCGCTCCCGGACGCGACGTCGTCGGCCCGTCGGAGCACCGCGTCCCGCACGAACGTCAGGAAGCGGTCCTCCAGGTCGCCGGTGTGCGGCACATCGCGTTCGGGGATGCCCTCGCCGAAGTCGCGGTCGATCACCCGCCCGGCGGCGGCCCGCACGGCCGTCAGCACCGCGGTGCCCAGCTCACGGCGGGTCCCGTCCGCGGCGTTGGACGTGCTGTTGGACGTTGCGGCGGACAGCTCGTCAAAACCCGTCCGCAGGTCCGCGTCCAGCCGACGCAGCGCCGTGTGGAGCGGCTCGGCGCCGGGTTCCGGAACCGCGACCGATTCGCGGGCGTCGGCACGCTCGGCCGCGACCCGCTTGCCGCGGGCGGCTCGCAGCTGCAGGACCGCGGTCTGGACCCGCCGCGGCGAGAGGCTCACGCCCGTCACGGCCTCGATCTCTGCGGCCATCGCCGCGTAGTTCACCCGCTCCACGTCCGGACCGGGCCGCAGGCAGCGGTCCAGCACGCCGTCCAGGTCGCCGCCCGCGTCGTCGTGGGCCACCACCGCGGCCAGCCAGGCCAACACCGCGGCCGCCGCATCGCGGACGTTGCGGCGTACCGCGCCGATCTCGTCCCGGGCCCGGGCCACCACCCGCAGCCCCGCGTCGTAGACCTCGGGACCTCCGGGCCGCCCGGCCCGCGCCTCGGCGGTGGCCTGCAGCACGTCGCCGTCCATATAGACCGTGCGCCAGCGCTTGCGCGGCGTGTCGGCAAGGGCGGGCTTGGAAGCAGTGGGTTGGGGGTGGGTCATGATCGAAGACCGGCCAACGGGAACGGAACCTCGGCCGATCGGGAGCGTTGGGCTCCCGCCGGTCGGACGGACGGGCGGCGCTAGTCGCGCTCGGCCACCACGATGGGGGTGTAGACGGGCGGGGCGGGAGGATTGCGGTGGGCTCCCGATTCGGCGTGGGCCGGGGCGGCGGCCAGGGTGGGCAGCAGCAGCGCGGCGGCCAGGGCGAGGGCGGAGGCGGTGCGGCGAAGCGGGTGAGAAAGGGGCATGGGGTGCTCCGGAAGAAGGGGGGGGGGAAGCCGGCGCCCCGTGGGTTGGGTGTGCCGGTCTCCGTGAAGTACGTCCCGATCACGCGGGATGGTCGCGGTGACGGCCCGACGAACAGGCCAAGGGATGGCTTCAAACATCTTAGACGCATGGGTTTACCCCACTTGCGAAAACTCTTTTTCGGGGCGTTTGCCCCCCCCGCCGCCAGCCCGGCTCCCGCGGCGAGGGGCGCGGCGGAGCGAAAACGGAACCCCCTGGGGCGGGGCTGGTACAGCGGTTATTTTCTTATAAAACACTAAATTGCAGTCTTTAAAGACTAACTGGCCGCAGCTTCCCCCCCCGAACCCGCCGCCTTCCGCCCACCCGGTGACCCGGTCGCTGGCCGGGAGCCCTTCGGCGGCGAACGCCGATCACCTGTTGCAAGGAGATCCACTATGCGATCCATCCTCTCCGTTCTCACGCCCCGTTTCGCCCCCACGACCCTGCTGGCGATGGGGGCCCTGCTCGCCCCGCTCGCCCTCGCCGCACCGCCGGCTGCCGCCGATCGCTGCGACGTCCGCAGCGGCGGCGACATCGTCATCCGCACCAGCCGCAGCGACGACCGCGGGCTCGACCGCCGGTTCAGCCGCAGCTACGACCGCGCGTTCGACCGCGGCTCCCGCCGGAGCTACGGCCGGACCTACACCCGCGGCTCGGACGCCACCTACGGCCGTAGCCACGGCCGCAGCTACGGCCGGACGTACGGCCGCAGCACCACCGACCGCGGGCACGCCCGCGGCTATGACACCACCCCGTCGGGCTTTTACAAGCAGGTCTACCGCCCCGCGGTCTACCGCACCATTTATGACGACTGCGGCCGGGCCCGCCGGGTCTGCGTGCGGGCGGCCCGCTACAAGCGGGTGTGGGTCTCGACCGGCCCGAGCCACTCCCGCTCGCGATGGTGAGTCCGATACGGCCGCCGACCGGCGGCCCGCCCCACGACCCGGTTGAACCCGCCATTCGTCCACCGAGCGACACCGGCCCGGCGGCCCCGCACACGTGTGCGGGGCCGCTTTTCGTGGCTGCCCCATCGAGGCCCGTCCGGCGGACGGCGGCGCCCGGGAGGTGCCGCTATATTGGCCGTCCCATGCCAGCAAACATCCGTGAAATCAAGGGCCGCATGAAAGCGGTCGGCAACATCGAGCGCATCACCAAAACGATGCAGCTGATCGCGTCGGCCCGCTTCCAGGCGATGCAGAAGAAGGCCGTGCAGAGCCAGGCCTACACCCGCCAACTCGGCGAGATGGTTGGCGAACTGGCGGCGGCGCTGGGCAGCGGCGGCGACATCAGCCACCCGCTGATCGCCAAGACCGATTCGCCGACCGGCCGTGAGCGTGTCCTCGTGCTCACCAGCGAACGCGGCCTTTGCGGGGCGTACAACGGCAACGTCATGCGTAAGGCCCTGGGCCACGTCCGCGACGAGGTCGGCCTGGACAACACCGACCTGGACGTGGTCGGCAAGAAGGGCGTCGGCTTCTGCAAGTTCAACCGGCTGAGTGTCGACCGGCCCCTGAGCTTCGGCGACAGCCCCGTCTACGCCGAGGTCGAGAAGCTGGCCCAGGGCTACATGGATGAGTTCATCGCCGGCAGCGTCGACGCGGTGAAGGTCGTCTACATGAAGTTCGAAACCATGAGCCGCCAGACCCCCACGGTGCAGACGCTGCTGCCGCTGGAACCACCGGTCGCCGACGCGTCGGCCCCGGCCGCGGGCGGCGGCGACCGCCAATCGGTCTACGAGTTCTCGCCCGACCCCGAAGCGTTGATGGACACGCTGCTGCCGGCCACGGTCAAGACCACGCTGTTCCAGTGCTTTAACGACGCGGTGGTCAGCGAACAGCTGGCCCGCATGGTCGCCATGAAGTCGGCCACTGACGCCGCGGGCAAGCAGAAGACCGGTCTGAAACGTCAATTCAACCGGGCCCGCCAGACGGCGATCACCACGGAATTGTCCGAGATCATCGGCGGCGCCGCGGCGTTGGAGTAGACCCCGCCCATGGCGACCGACCCCTCCCCCCGCGACGGGCCCAATGGACCCAGCTGGGCCGCCGCCGGCGCCGCCTTCGAGCTCGCCGGCAGCGTGGGCGGAGGCTGCCTCCTGGGCTTTTTCCTGGACCGGTGGCTCGACACCGGCCCGTGGGGCCTGCTCGCCGGCGCCCTGCTGGGGATGATCATCGGCATGGCGGCGCTCATCCGCATGGCGTTGCGAGCCAGAGATCCCGAAAAGTAGGCGGCACACCCCGTGCGCCAACGGTTGTCAGGCCCGCCTTATGCCCCCCGCCGACCCCTCCACGCCGCCGCCCTTCCCCACCGCCGCCGCCCTGGGCGTGCTCACCGTCGCGGGCCTCGCCGCCGCCGCGACCGCCTATTTTTTAGCCGACCCGCGCACGCCCGGGGGCGAAGCTTCCTGGGGCCCGCCCGCCGCCATCGGCGCCGCCACGGTCGCGGTCGTTTCACTCCTGGCCCTTGTTCCCGTCGCCCGCATGGCCCCGCGCGGGCCGCTGCCCGCGGCCCAGTCCTTTATGCTTTCGCTGGCCATCCGCCTGCTGATCACCCTCGCCGCCGGCCTGGTCGGCACGCTGTCATTCGGGCTTCCCGCTCGCCCGTTTTTACTCTCTCTCGCCAGCGTGTACCTTGTGCTGCTCGCGGTCGAAGTCGCTTTCATCAGCCGCTACCTGAATCGGGCCTACCCGCCTCCCGGCGCCGCGTAGTCGTGCGATCAGGGCCCCGCCGGTCCGGTCCACTCCGTCGCCCACGCTCCCGTCAAGCATCCGTCAAGCATCCGTTAAGCATCCGTTAAGAAGAGCCCGCCGCATGTTCGCTTCGCCGACGCTTTTGCCTCCCCTCCCGACCCTCGCCGCCGCCAACCCGGTTGAGCACGTCATCGACCACCCGATCTTCACGATCATGGACGGGAAGCTGTGGATCCTCAGCAACGTCACCGTGATGCTGATCCTCGCCTCGCTGGTCACGCTGCTGATCCTGCTGCCCGCCGCCAGACGCATCGCCACCGGCCCACGCAAAACCATCGACGACCTGCGCAGCCAGGGGCCGCTCGCCAACTTCGTCGAGATGATCTGCGTCACGCTCCGTGACGAGATCTTCAAGCCGCTGCTCGGCAAAGAAACCGACACCTACATGCCCGTCCTCTGGACGCTGTTCTGGTTCATCCTCGTCTGCAACCTGCTGGGCCTCGTGCCGCTGATCGACATCACCGCCGCCATCGGCAAGATCCTCGGCTACCGCGATTTCCACGGCGTCGGCGGCACCGCCACGCAGAGCATCTGGGTCACCGGCGCACTGGCCCTGATGGCGGCGCTGTTCTGGAACGGCCAGGGACTGGTCCGCGACTTCGACGGTTACTTCGCCCACCTGACCGGTGGCGCTCCGTGGTACATGTGGCCCATCATCGTGCCCGTCGAATTGATGGGGCTCATCATCAAGCCCGTCGCCCTGGCCCTGCGACTGTTCGCCAACATGACCGGCGGGCACGTGCTGCTCGCGGCGCTGTTCGGCTTCGTCTACTCGCTCATCAAGAGCCTGGGCGTGGTGGGCTACGGCGTGGGCCTCATCCCGCTGTTCGGCGCCGTGGCCATCTACCTGCTTGAGCTGCTGGTCGCCGTGCTTCAGGCGTTCATCTTTACGTTCCTCACCGGGCTGTTCCTCAGCCAGCTGGTGGCCCACGCCCACGACGACCACCAGGCCGGCGACGGACCCCACGACCACGACGAGCACACCTCGGGGCCGACAGCCGACCTGCACGAACGGCAGAAACCCGCCGACGGCCCCCTGCCCGGAGCCTCGATCTGACCCCATGAACCGCCCCGCGGCCGCACCAGCCCGCGCCGCGCGCACCCCCGCACATCCCACACCGTCCGAGTCGGGCGGGCGTTGAGCCCACTTATAGGGCACCCGGGATTTTGAACTCTCCGCGTCCCGACCGCGGAACCTTGCCCCCGGTTTTTTTAAAGGAACCACCATGCAGAAGCTCAAGACGTTCGGACTGTTTCTTTTCGCCGCCGCCTGCACCCTGATCGTCGCGGACGCGGCGATCGCGCAGGAAGCCGTTGACGTCGCCGCCGCGACCTACACCGGCATCGGCAAGGCCGGCGCCGCCATCGGCGCGGGCCTGGTCATCATGGGCGGCGGCAAGGGCATCGGTAACATCGGCGGCAACGCCGTGCAGGCCATCGCCCGCCAGCCCGAGGCCGGCGGCGCCATCTTCCAGAACATGATCATCTCCGCTGCGCTGATCGAAGGCGCCACCCTGTTCGCGGTCGTGGTCTGCCTTCTGGTCGCGCTCGGCTGAGCCCAACCCCTTCCGTCGGCCCGCCCCCCACGGGGGCGGGCCGGCTTTCGGCCGTCACCCACGTGGCGGCCGCCCGCTCTGCGGATTGGCCACGGACTCAAGCCTCGTGACGCCTCCCGCCCCCGCACCTTGTCCCCACGCCGCGTCACCCCGGAACCGCCCGCGATGCCCACCGTCAAGCACCTCACCGCCGCCCTCGCCCTCGCCACCGCCGGCCTGCTGACCTGCCCGGCCGCGCACGCCGCCGAACAACCCGCCGCCAACCCGCTGGCGTCCACCCCCGCGGCGGCCACCCACGGCGGCAACCCCTTCGACGACCACGTCGATGCTGACCACGGCGACGCCAACGGCCACACCGCCGATCTCGGTGCCGATCAGGACGCCCACGCCGGCCTCGAATACCACGGCGGCGGCGGCGCTCACGCCGACGCCTACGGGGATGACCACGGCGGCAGCCCCAACCTCTTCGCCGGCACCATCCTGCAGTCCATCGCCGCCATCGTGGCGTTTTTGCTCGTGCTGCTGATCCTCAAGAAGAAGGCCTGGGGGCCGATCCTCACCGGCCTGGCCGACCGCGAAAACAAGATCAGGACCGACCTCGAAAACGCCGAACGCGCTTCGCGCGATGCCGAGCGCACCCTCAGCGAATACAAAGCCCAGCTCGCCGAGGCCCGCAAAGAGGCTCAGCACATCGTGGCCGAAGCCCGCACCGCCGCCCAGTCGGCCGCCCACGCAGACAAGGCGAAGATCGAAGCCGAAGTCGCCACCCTGAAGGCCGCCGCCAAGGCCGACATCGCCGCCGCCAAAGAGCAGGCCCTCACCGACCTCTACGCCCAGACCGCCAGCCTCAGCACCGCGGTGGCCGGCAAGATCCTGCAGCGTGAAATCAACGCCGACGACCAGCAGCAGCTGATCAACGACTCGCTCGCCCAGTTCAAAGCGAACCAGGGCTAAGACGCCACCGCCGCGGCCAGTGGGACAGGCGTCCCGCCTGTCGTTCGGGCAAAGCCCGAAATACGAGTCGCCACCACGTTACCGCCCAAGCAACGCCCCCCGAGCCTCCCCCATGGCCACCGAACAAACCGACGCCGTCTCCCGCGTCTACGCCCAGGCCCTGCTGGGCCTGGCGAAGCAAAACCACGACCTGGACGGCATCGCCGAAGAGGTCGCCAGCCTGGGCCATCTGATTGACGACAACGCCGACCTGAGCAACCTCATCACCAGCCCGGTCATCGCGGACGCCAAGCGTCGCGACATGCTCCAGCGGCTGTTCGAGGGAAAGACCTCCGAGACGCTCTACAAGTTCATCCAGATCCTCAGCCGCAAGGGACGCTTGTCGTCCCTGCCGGGCGTGTGCCGGGCGTTCGCCGGCCTGGTCGCGACCGAACGCGACCAGATCGACGTCGAGGCAATCGTCGCTAAAGAACTAGACGCCGAAACTGCCGCACGCGTCGCCCGCGAGCTGGGCGAGAGCATGAACAAGACCGTCAACCTGCAGCAGACCGTCGACGAGAGCCTGATCGGCGGCATGCGGCTGCGGATCGGCGACCGCCTCATCGATGCCAGCGTCGCCACGCGGCTGAAGAACGTCGCCAACCGCCTCGCCGCCGTCGGCCGCGAGAAGGCCCGCACGACACTTATTGCAGACTGAGCCCCCACCGAACTGCCAACCGAACTGCCCACCGACCCCGAGTCGCCCACCCTTTTCAACTGATCCCCGCCTTCTGTCTAAGCGTCCCCTCACCCCAGAACCGCCATGAAAATCAACACCGACGAAATCACCAGCGTCATCCAGAGCGAAGTCCAGAACTTCTCGACCGAACTGGAAGTTTCAGAAGTCGGCACCGTGGTGGAGGTCGGCGACGGCATCGCCCGCGTGTACGGCCTGTCCAAAGCGATGTCCGGCGAGATGCTGGCCTTCGACAACCCCGGCGGCGAACCCATCCTCGGCCAGGTCATGAACCTGGAGCAGGACATCGTCGGCGCGGTCATCTTCGGCGATTACCTGGGCATTAAAGAGGGCGACACCGTGCGGGCCACCGGTCAGCTGCTGTCGGTGCCCGTCGGCGAGGGCGTGCTGGGCCGCGTGCTCAACGCCCTGGGTCAGCCCATCGACGGCAAGGGGCCGGTCGCCAGCGACGAGACCGCCAAGGTCGACATCATCGCGCCCGGCATCGCCGAGCGACAGCCCGTCACCCAGCCCTTGCAGTTCGGCGTCAAGGCCGTCGACAGCATGATCCCCGTGGGCCGCGGCCAGCGCGAGCTGATCATCGGCGACCGCAAAACCGGCAAGACCGCCGTCGCCATCGACGCGATCATCAACCAGAAGTCCACCCACGACACCGACGAGCCGGTCTACTGCTTCTACGTCGCCGTGGGCCAGAAGGAATCCACCGTCGCCGGCGTCGTCGCCGCCCTCGAAGAAAACGGCGCGATGGCCTACACCACCGTCATCAACGCGAGCGCGTCCGAGTCAGCCCCCATGCAGTACATCGCGCCGTACTCGGGCACCGCGATGGCCGAAAACTTCATGTGGAAGGGCAAACACGCCCTGGTGGTCTACGACGACCTGTCGAAGCAGGCCGTGGCCTACCGCCAGCTCTCGCTGCTGCTGCGTCGTCCACCCGGCCGCGAGGCCTACCCCGGCGACGTGTTTTACCTGCACTCCCGCCTGCTCGAGCGCGCCACCAAGCTGTCGGACGAAAACGGCGGCGGCAGCCTCACCGCCCTGCCCATCATCGAGACCCAGGAAGGCGACGTCTCGGCGTACATTCCCACCAACGTGATCTCGATCACCGACGGCCAGATCTATCTGGAACCCGACCTGTTCTTCGCCGGCGTGCGTCCCGCCATCAACGTCGGTATCTCCGTCTCGCGCGTGGGTGGCAACGCCCAGATCAAGGCGATGAAGGAAGTCGCGGGCACCCTGCGGCTCGACCTCGCCGCATTCCGCGAGCTCGAGGCCTTCGCCCAGCTGGGCACCGACCTGGACAAGGCCACGCAGCAGCAGCTCACCCGCGGTGCCCGCATGGTCGAGCTGCTCAAGCAGGGCCAGTACCAGCCCATGCACGTCGTCGATCAGGTCATCCAGATCTTCGCCGGCAACAAGGGCTTCCTCGACAAGCTGACGACCGAACAGGTCCAGCCCTTCGCCACCGCGCTGGTCGAGCACTTCGGCGGCCCGGGCAAGGCCGTCCGCGACGAGATCGTCGAAAAGCAGTCGCTCAAGAAGGACGGCCTGGCCGACAAGCTGGAGGCCGAGATCAAGAACTTCGCCTCCGGCTACGCCGGGTAGCGGCTCGGCGCCGGGGTCACGATCTGCAAAGCCAGATCGCGACCCCGCCTTCTCGGCCGCTACGGCACTTCGTGCCGGGCCGAAACTGATGCAACCCCCGGCGCTTTGCCGGGGGTTTTTTTTGGGTGTGTGGCGGGGCGACTTTTGAGGTCACCCCACGCCAGGTTTCCCACCTTCTCGGATCGCCCCACCCAAGCCCGATCCGAAGCCGCGACCCCGTCCCGCCGAAACCCCTGGTGGCGCGGACCTCCGGTCCGTGGTTCGGCCAGATGCCGAAAAGCCGCTTCCGAGCGGCGATGAAAATCCGGTCCGGGGCCGGCCGCCTGGTGGCCCGCGGCACGCACGAGCGGCTGGCCGCGGGCGACAGCTCCTCTGCCCAGCCCGTGCGGGCCCGCGGGGTCGCGCGGGCCGCCGGCTGATTCGACAGCGGCCCCCGGGGTCCCCGGTACCGGGGGCGCTTGCTAAGATCGGGTTCTCGCTCCGCCACCCGACGCCAACCCGCCACACCAACCCGCAACCCCCCAGGACGCCCATGCCCACCGACGCCTCGGCCAGCCCCGCCACCGCCCGCCTGGAACTCGACGGCAAGGAGATCACCTTCCCGGTGGTCGTCGGCACCGAAAACGAACACGCCATCGACGTGTCGAAGCTGCGCGGCGAAACCGGCTACATCACGCTGGACGAGGGCTACCGCAACACCGGCAGCGTGCGGTCCGAAATCACCTACATCGACGGCGAAGCGGGCGTCCTCCGTTACCGCGGGTACGAAATCAGCGATCTCTGCAAAAGCTGCAGCTTCATCGAGGTCGCGCTGCTGCTGATTTACGGCGAGCTCCCGGATCAGGAGCGCCTCGATCGCTTCCGTGCCCTGCTCACGCAGCACCAGATGATCCACGAGGGCGTCGTTCAGGCCTTCCATGCCTTCCCCGCCAACGGCCACCCCATGGCCATCCTGTCGGCCACCATCAACGCCATCTCGTGCTACCAGCCCGAGGTGATGGACATGGACGACGACGACACCTTCGAAGAATCCGCCGCCAAGCTCATTTCCAAGGTCCGCACCCTGGCCGCCGCCGCTTACCGCACCAGCGCCGGCATGCCCATCATGTACCCCAAGCCGCAGAACACCTACGGCGAGAACTTCCTGCACATGATGTTCAGCCAGCCGCACAATCATTACGACCTCGACGAAGACGTGGTGCAGGCGCTGAACCTCATCCTCATCCTGCACGCCGATCACGAGCAGAACTGCTCCACCTCCACCGTCCGCATGGTCGGCAGCAGCGGCGCCAACCTGTTCGCCAGTTGTGCCGCGGGCGTGTGTGCCCTGTGGGGCCCGCTGCACGGCGGGGCCAACGTCGCGGTCATCCACCAGCTCAACGAGATCCACACGAGCGGCATCGACGTGCAGGCCTACATCGACGACCTGAAGGCCACCAAGGGCAAGCTCTTCGGCTTCGGCCACGGCGTCTACAAGAACTACGACCCCCGGGCCAAGGTGCTCAAAGGCAGCGCTGACAAGGTGCTCGACAAGCTGGGTGTCAACGACCCGCTGCTCGCCATCGCACGTGAGCTCGAAGCCGCCGCGCTCAGCGACGAGTACTTCATCAAACGCAACCTCTACCCCAACGTCGATTTTTACAGCGGCATCATCATGCGGGCCATGGGCATCCCCAGCGAAATGTTCACCGTCATGTTCGCCATCGGCCGCATGCCCGGCTGGATCGCCAACTGGAAAGAGGTCCGCGACACCAAGAGCCGGATCTACCGGCCCCGGCAGGTGTACACGGGCCCGGCGCTGCGTGAGGTCACGCCGATCGACCAGCGGTGACGCAAGGGCTTTTCCGGACCACTGGCCTGGTTCATCCCGAAGGCAGGGCTTCAGCGTGGACTTCAACACCGGCAATCAGACCTTCCGCGGCGTGCTCGGCAACGGGTTCAGGTACCGCGTGCCTCGCTTTCAACGAGACTACGCCTGGACTCAAGACCAGTGGCTCGATCTGTGGGAAGACGTCGTTGCGACCACCGGTCCGGATGGTGACTCCCATTACATGGGCTACCTGGTGCTGCAACGCGGGGCCGACGGCAATACCTTCGAAGTCATCGACGGTCAACAGCGTCTGGCCACGCTCTCGCTTCTGATCCTCGCCGCTCTATTCGAGTTGAACGAAACCGACGGGTTGTTCGCCGACGAGGCCGCCGAGGGCAACGCCCAGCGGGCCGACGTTATCCGTCGGGCTTACATCGACGCTTCTGACCCGGTCAGCCTCGAGACCCGCCCCAAACTAAAGCTCAACCGAAACAACGACAAGTATTTTCGCACGCTCACGCGGCTCGAGACCCCTCCTTCGAGAAAGATCCGCCTCACCGAACGACTGCTCGGAGACGCGATTTTTTTCTTCCGCGAGCGGATTCGCACGCTCGGCACCAGCGGTGAAGGGCTGGCAGCCTTTCTGGAACGGATGTCCAGCAAGCTGTTCTTCACCACAATCACCGTCGGAGATGAGCTTGACGCCTACCGGGTCTTCGAAACATTGAATGCCCGCGGGGTCAAGCTCTCCACGCCCGACCTGCTTAAAAACTACATCTTCTCGCGGCTTGATCGCGATGGCCTGCACGACGAAGACCTGGACGAATTGGATTCCCGCTGGGGGCAAATCGGCCATCAACTCGGCAACATCGACTTTACCCGTTTCGTGCTGACCGACTGGAACCGCCACCAGCCACCCGCCCGGAAAACCGACCTCTTCCGGCAGGTACGGGCCCAAATCAGCGACCGTGAGGCCGCCCAGACCTACCTGCGTCGCCTCGAATCGGCGAGCGAGATCTTCGCCGCGCTACACGCCCCCGACGACGAATACTGGCGGCAGGACGACAAAGATGTGGTCCGCAACCTCCGCGCCCTCACCCTGTTCCAGATTCGCCAGCCGTACGGACTTCTGATGACCGTGCGTCAGCTGGGCAAGCCCCGCGATTTCGCTCGTGTGCTCCGCTGGATCGTCGCAGTATCGGTGCGCTACAACGCCATCGGCGGGCAGCCTCACCAACCGCAGATCCGCGCGTACAGCAGGGCTTCACGCGACTTCGCCGAGACCAAGGAGCCCGACGTCATCCGCGCTGCCATCCGGCCGCTGTACCCCAGCGACGAGACCTTCACCGACTACTTCATGCGGCACACCGCTGCGACGCGGCAGACGCCAAAGAAAGCCCGCTTTTTGCTGGCCCGGATCGCCGAGCAGATCGCGTCGGACGGCATCCGCGTCAGCGACGAGGACTACAGCCTCGAACATATCCTTCCGCAGACTCCAAATGCCGAGTGGCGCGAGGCCTACGGCGACCACGCCGACGAAGACGCCGAACGATTAGGCAACATGGCCCTTATCGCCCCGGGGCAGAACCGGGACCTCGACCGCGCTCCGTTCGCCGAGAAGAAAGAGGTTCTCACCCGTTCTGCCTTGAAGCTGAACGAGCTGGATGCCGATCAATGGACCCACGAATCCGTCACGCAGCGGCAGCGCCGCTTGTCAAAGACAGCCTGTCAGGTCTGGCGTATCGATTTTTCCGGCACTTGAATCATCCACGTAAGCGGCTGCGTTGCTGACGATGATCTCCGGCGTTCGTCGGCTCGCTCGCCGCCGGGGCCGGCAGAACGCTTCAAGATGACCTTAGAACCCTCGACAACTTCCTCACGGTAGCTCCAACTGCTTGTCGTCCGCCCTCGGCGCAAAATCGCTGGTGTAGAACGTGGTCCCCGCCCCCCACTTCTCCCAATCGACCTCAACCCGGCCGTCGCCCAGCACGATGGGCAGCAGCTTGTGTTTCAACGCCTCGGCGACCTCCCGGTACGCGGGGTCAAACGCCACGTTGTTGACCTCGGCCGGATCGGATTTCGTGTCGTACAGCACCGGCTCCAGGTCCTCGTAGTCCGCGTTCAGCGCCCACTTGAAGTCGCCGCCGTGTTTCTTGTCCGGCCGGTTCCGCACCGAAAACAGGTAGCCCTTCGTCCGGATCCACGCCCGCGGCCCGATCACCGCGTGGCTCTCCCCCAGTACGTATGGCCGCGGGGGCAGCGCGCCCGACGCCACCTGGGCCAGGTCGTAGCCATCAAGGAACGCGAACTCGGGCGCCGCCAGGTCCGCGCCGCCCGCCGCGAGCACCGTCGGCATCACGTCCACAAACTCGGCGAAGTCCGTCACCACCTTGCCGGCGGGGAACGCCTTCTTGTCCGACGCAATCACGATGATCGGGTTGTGCGAATCCAGGTCCCACGGTGAGAACTTCGACACTGCGCCGTGCTCGTTCAGCTTCCAGCCGTGGTCGCCGCAGATGTAGACGACCATCCAGGGTTGGCCCTGGGTTTCGCTGTAGGCGATGAAGTCGTCGGCGGCCTGTCCCACCAGGTCGTCGCCGTAGGCGCAGAACGCGTAGTAGTCCCGCACCATCTGCTGCTTCTCGCCGTCGGTGTAGTGGTCCGACCCGTTGTAGCTGACCAGGTTCTTGAGCTGCGGTGGCAGCGACGTGAACTCGCTCTCGTCCACCGTGGGCATCTCGTACGTCTGCTCCCGAAACCGCTCGCGAAACGATTGGGGCGGCAGCACCGGGGTGTGCGGGAAGTCGTATCCCAGGTGCGCAAACAGGGGACGCGTCGGGTCCACGCCGACGTACTTCTGCGATCCAACCGCAAGCTTCTCGCCGGGGTTCTGCAGGAAGCGGGCCAGCTCGATGTTGTACCGCCCGTCGCGCGTCAGCCCCGCGGGCTGGGGGCTTACCCCGCCCAGGATCATCTGGCCGCCGTAGGCCTTTTCCCGCCGATCGTTGTACATCCGGATGATGTCGTACTTCTTGTCGACTTTCTCGCTGTGGCCCTCGAACCCCGGGATTTTGTCCAGGTCCTTGCCGCTGTAATCCACCCCGTCCGGCGAGAAGAACCAGTCGGCGTGCGTCGGCTCGGGCAGCGTCTGCCCATCGACCGCTTTGATGTCGCCCTTCCCCCAGTCCGTGATGCCCTCGCGCCACATTTTGTGGAAGCTGATGTCCTGCTCGTAGAGGTCGTGCCGGGTGGCCTTGCCGTCGCGCAGCCCCTTGATGCGCACGCCCAGCTTGCCGACGTGGAACGTCTGGTAGCCGAGCTCCTTCATCGACTCGGGCATCGACGGCCGCCAGTGCGGCAGCGTCGGGTTGTGGTACTCGAACTCGTAGAGTCCCGAGCGGTGCGGGTATCGGCCGTAGTGGATCGACGCCCGCGAGGGGGCGCAGCCCGTCGCGTGGCAGTAGGTGTTGATGAACGTGGTGCCCATCTCCGCCAGCCGATCGACGTGGGGCGACTCGACGTACCCCAACGCGCTGTGGTCGCGGCCGTGCAGCATGCGGTTGAACGCCCGGATCGAGTCGTAGCGCTGGTCGTCGGTCAGCAGGTACAGGACGTTGGGTTGCTCGGATTCCGCCGCCCGAGCGACGCCGGGCGTCAGGCAGGTGAACACCAGCAGGAGGGCAATCAGTTTTGGCATGGCGGGCTCGGTGTAAACGGAAACACGGATCGGGTCAGGGGATCAACTCGGCGGGGATCTCGAGCGTCTTGTCGTCGGCGCCCTTGGCGAAGTCGCTCCGGTGGTAGACGTTTTCCTGCGACCAGTCGCACTCGATCCGCCCGTCGCCCAGCACGATGCGGCCGAGCTTGTCGCGGAAGAACGCGGCGAGACCGCGGTAGGCCGGGTCGTCGGCCACGTTGTTGCGTTCCCGCGGGTCGTGCTTCAGGTCGTAGAGCGCCAGGTCCACCTTCTCGACCGGGGCCATCAGCGCCCACTCCAGGTCTTGGCCGAGCTGCCTCTCGCTGACCAGCCCGTCGAACGCCCGCGTCCGCATCGAGAAACGGAAGCGCTCGGTGTGCAGATACGCCCGGTGCCCGATGACCAGATTCATCTCGCCCAGGATGTAGTCACGCTCGGGCGCACGCCCGTGCAGCACGTCGTACAGGCTGTAGCCGTCGAGGTAGTCGAACTGCGCGTCGGTCACATCGCCGCCCGCGGTCTGGATCAGGGTGGGCGCGAGGTCCACGTACTCGACCAGGCCGTCGTGGACCCCGCTGGCGGGCACCAGCGATTTGTCCGACGACGCCACGATCACCGCGTTGCCCACCGAGTGGTGCCACGGGCCGAACTTGGCCGCGATGCCCTGCTCGCCCAGGTGCCAGCCGTGGTCGCCGACCATGAAGACGATCAGCCACCCGCGGCCCTGCCGGGCGGAGTAGGCCTTGAACGATTCGATGGCCCGGCCCATCAGCGCGTCGCCGTGGGCGCAGCATGCGTAGTAGTCCTGGATCGCCTGCTGCTTCTCGGCGTCGGTCATGCCGTCGAAGTTCATCGCCTCGTAAAGACGCACGAGCTGATCCGGCAGCTTCGCCACCTCATCCGCTTCGTCAAACGCGGGCACCACGTAAGTCTGCTTCTGGAAGCGGTCCCTCACCGACTTGGGCGGCAGCACCGGCGTGTGGGGCAGGTGGAAGCCCAGGTGCATCAGCACCGGCTTACTGCTGTCGGGGCCGGTGACGTCCAAACCCCAGACCGTCTGGTAGTCCCGGTCGGCATGGGCCAGGTGACTCTCGAACGCGTCGACCACGCGGGCGTCAACGGTCTTGTCCGCGGGCATCGGGTTCACGCCGCCGATGATGAGGTTCTTGTTGCCGCCGCGGGTGTACGAACGCAGCAGGTCGAACTCTTCTTCGACCTCGGCGCGGATGCGCCGGTCGTCCTCGGTGATTGGTCCGTCGGTGCGGCTGAAAAAATACTCCTTCACCCGGCCTTCGGGATAGTGGGCCCACTCCGCCTCGCCGAGCTTCGTCCAGTCCCGGGTATACGCGGTGTTGCCGAACAGGTCGCCGTAGCCGACCTTCTGCAGCTGGTTTTTGAAGTGGATGCGGTGGTCCCACAGCCCCGCGTCGTGGAAGCCCTGCCCCGGCCCCCAGCGGAAGATGTAGGCGTCGGCCTTGCCGAATGTCGCGGTGGTGTAGCCCAGCTCGCGCAGCGTCTGCGTGACCGTGGGCCGCACGAAGTCCGGCGCCTGGTGGGTCAGCTCGAAGGCGTAGTGCCCGTTGCGGAACGGGTAACGCCCCGAGTGAAACGACCCGCGCGACGGACCGCACGCCGGCGCGTTGTTGAAGGCGTTGACGAACAGCGTGCCCTCGGCCGCCAGCCGGTCCGCCACCGGCGACTCCACGTAGCCCAGAGGGCTGGCGTCGGTCCCGTACACCGCGCGGTTGTACGCCCGGATCGAATCCGGCCGCTGGTCGTCGGTCACGATCCACAGGATGTTGGGCCGGACCGGAGACGGCGCGTCGGGCTCGGCCGCGGCCGCGACTACCTGCAGCGCGCCCCCCACAAGCACGCACACCACGGCAAGCAGGGCGGTCGTTCGCAACCTTCGGCTCCTTCACGTAAACACCGGAGTGAATCCCACATCGACCCCGGCGGTCCGACCGCGGCGCAGGCGCCTCCCCGCGCTGCTTGCCAACAATCTACCCCGCCCCGGTTCCCACTGGCAAAAACCGATTTCACGCCTTCAGATTTCGTTCGAGGTCGGCGCCGCCGTTGCATCCGCGCTGCGCGGGTATAAAAAAAACACCGCCCGAAAGGCGGTGTTTTCGTCGTCAAGTGCCCCCTCTAGGACTCGAACCTAGGACCCGCTGATTAAGAGTCAGCTGCTCTAACCAACTGAGCTAAGGAGGCATGGCGAACCGGAGATTTTAGATGCCGCCGCGGCCCTGTCAAGCCACCGGACCTCGCCCCGACGCGGTGCCCCTTCCGCGTAGGTCAGGCATACCTGCCGGACACCGGCCCGAAGGGCCGACCACCGGGCCTCAACCGCCGGCTAAGTCTCTGGGGCCAGAGGTCCGCCACCCCCAACCCCCGAGTAACGACACCGGCCCAACACGTGTCAGGCAGGTATGCCTGACCTACATTAGGGTCATCCGCCCCTCTGCTTCACGGAGTGATCCATGCCCGACGCCAGCGCCACCGAGTCCATGCTCACCGAAACCCGCCGCTTCGCCCCCCCGGCGGACTTCGCGGCGCAGGCCCACGTCAAGTCGATGGCCGAGTACGAAAAACTCCACGCCCGGTCCATCGCCGAGCCCGAGGCGTTCTGGTCCGAGGTCGCAAACGAGCTGCACTGGTTCAAGCCTTGGGACGCGGTGCTGGAGTGGAACCTGCCCGACGCCAAGTGGTTCGTCGGGGCCCAGACCAACCTCTGCTACAACTGCATCGACCGCCAGATCGACGCCGGGCTGGGCGACAAGGTGGCGATCGTGTGGGAAGGCGAAGCGGTCGGGCCCGACGGACCGGAGATCCTTCGTCTGACCTACGCCGACCTGCTCGAACGCGTCTCGCGCTTCGCCAACGTGCTCAAGTCCAAAGGCGTGAAGAAGGGCGACGTCGTCACCATCTACATGGGCATGGTGCCCGAGCTGGCGGTCGCAATGCTCGCCTGCGCCCGCATCGGCGCGGTGCACTCGATCATCTTCGGCGGCTTCAGCGCGCAGGCCATCCGCGACCGGGTGGAAGACGGCAAATCGAAGCTGCTGGTGACCTGCGACGGCTCGTGGCGTCGCGGCAAGGTCGTGCCGCTCAAGGCGAACGTCGACGAAGCGCTCGCCATGACCGACCGCGTGAAGGACGTGATCGTGTTCAACCGCTGCGGCGTGGCCGGCACCGATCAGGCGCCCATGGTCGCCGGCCGTGATCACGACTGGGCCACGCTCGTTGACGGCGCCGACCCCACCTGCCCGGCCGAGCCGATGGACAGCGAAGACCTGCTGTTCATCCTGTACACCAGCGGCAGCACCGGCAAGCCCAAGGGCATCATGCACACCACCGGCGGGTACATGGTGCACACCTATATGACGTCGAAGCTGACCTTCGACCTGAAGGCCGACGACCCGGATGAGCTCTACTGGTGCACCGCCGACCTGGGCTGGATCACCGGGCACTCGTACATCATCTACGGCCTGCTCCCGAACCGCTGCGCCACGCTTATGTTCGAGGGCGGCCCCAACCACCCCGCGCCCGACCGCTTCTGGGACATCGTCGAGCGGCACAAGGTCACCAAGTTCTACACCGCCCCCACCGCCATCCGCGCGTTCATGAAGTGGGGCGACGAACATCCCGAGCGGCACGACCTGTCGAGCCTGAAGGTGCTGGGCACCGTCGGCGAGCCGATCAACCCCGAGGCCTGGGTGTGGTACCACGAGACGATCGGCGGCGGCCGCTGCCCCATCGTGGACACCTGGTGGCAGACCGAGACCGGCGGGCACATGCTTACCCCCCTGCCGGGCGCCACCACCACCACCCCGGGCTCGTGCTGCCGGCCGATGCTGGGCATCGACATGGCCGTGGTCAACAGCGACGGCGAGGAGGTGCCCCACAACACCGGCGGCATCCTGGTGTGCCGCAAGCCCTGGCCCGGCATGCTGCGCGGCATCTACGGCGACCGCGAGCGTTTCGTCGAGACCTACTGGAGCAAGGTGCCGGGCATGTACTGCCCCGCCGACGGGGCCCGCATCGACCCCGACGGCAACTTCTGGATCACCGGGCGCATCGACGACGTCATCGTCGTCGCCGGCCACAACCTGGGCACCATGGAGGTGGAGTCGGCGCTGGTCTCGCACCCGGCCGTGGCCGAGGCCGCCGTCGTGGGCTTCCCGCACGACGTCAAGGGAACGGGCGTGGCCGCCTTCGTCATCACCCAGGGCGAGCTGCCTGAACCCGGCAGCGACGCCGCCGAGCAGATGAAGAAGGACCTGGTCGCCCACTGCGGCAAAGAGCTGGGCCCCATCGCCAAGCCCGACCAGGTCCGCCTGACGACTGCCCTGCCCAAAACCCGCAGCGGCAAGATCATGCGGCGGCTGCTGCGCGACATCGCCGCGGGCAACGAAATCACCAGCGACGTGTCCACGCTGGAAGACAAGGGGATCGTGGAGAAGCTACAGGAGGGGTGAGACGCCGAGGTTTTCGCCCCCCCCCAACAGGTCGTGGCGGTGCGAGTTCACTCGCAAACCTGACCTGTCGCATCGCGTAAAGACCTCTCCCCCGGACCAAGACAGGGCTCGCAAAGCACGCGAAGAGCGCAAAGACCGCGAAGCAAGGCAAAGCTTTTTTTTTGCCGACCAATGCGTCCTGCCGCAGTCGAACGAGCGTGCGGTTCGCACGCCGAGATACCCCACCGCGGTTTCACTTCGCGTTCTCCGTGCTCTTTACGCCCTTTGGTATTCCTGACTTGGACCGACCGTGAGAGGCAACCCAGCGTTTTGAGATGAACGGTGCCGCAGAGTGGGTTTGGTGCCGCCGAACCGTCGCCCGAACAAGCCGCCGTCCATGTCGCCACCCTCCCGCCCCCACGACCCCCGCAGCAAGGAGCAGTCCGCCAAGCGGGTCGTCGGCACGTTCGTGGCCCTGCTGGTCATCGCGGCGTGCACCATGGCGGTCTTCATCGCCGTCATCGTGCTGATTTCGCGGTCCAAAGGGTTCGCGATTTTCGGGTAGGCGTGGGCGAAGCCGCCCAGAGGCCCGGGTCTCCTCCGGGAAGGGAGGGAGATGCCCTCGCGCGCGTTTCGCCATAGAGTCCACCCGGCCGCTCATGCTCCGACGCGCGAACGGCCGGCGGCACCCCCTTTCACACGACCTGAAATACCATGAACGCTTACTCCCTTTTCATCGGCGCCTGCCTCGCCTTCGCCGGCCACGCCGCCTCATCCCCTCCCCCCGCCATGGCCGACCCTGCGCCCGCCGTCTCGCCCGTCACCGTGAACGACAACGCCGGCTGGTGCTGGTTTCAGGGCGAGCGTGCACAGGTCCACGCTGGCAAACTCTTCGTGGGGTCGGTGGCCAGCGGCCCCGCCGACGACGCCCGCCACGGCAACGTCGAGGTCACCCAAGTGGACCTCGCCACCGGCGAGATCCACGTCGCGGTGCTGGCCGAGCGCTTTCAGGCCGACGACCACAACGCGCCGGCCCTGCACGTGCGGGCGGACGGCCGGCTGGTCGCGCTTTACAGCAAGCACAGCAGCGACCGGCTGGTACGCTGGCGGGTGAGCGAGCGGCCCGCCGACGCCACCGCGTGGGGTCCCGAGCAGACCCTCAAGACCGCCGACGGCTACTGCTACAACAACGTTTTTCAACTGGGCACGCCCGGCGAACCGGGCGCGGCCCTGCTCAACTTCCACCGCGGGATCGACCGCAACCCCAACTACCTGGTCAGCGAAGACGACGGCCTCACGTGGCGCTACGGCGGCAAGCTGATGGCCTGGCAGCTGGATACCACCGACCCGCGGGCCACCACCGGCGACGGCAGCTTCAACAGCCGCCCCTACGTCCGCTACGCGCCGGGGATGGAAGACGGGCGCCCCGACGGCTCGGTCCACTTCATCACCACCGAAGACCACCCGCGCGGCTACGACAACAGCGTCTACCACGGCGTGGTCCGGCTGATCGACGGCGTGGCGACGGTGTGCGCCAGCGACGGCACCCCGCTGGCCCGCCTGGCCACCACGCCCGACGCCCGGGTCCAGCCCACCGACTTCACCCGCTTCTTCATCGGAAGCCCCGACGCGGTGGCCTGGACCGTGGACCTGCGGGTCGACAGCGCCGGCCACCCCCACGCCGTGTTCTCGACCCAGCGCGGCGACGCCGGGGTCCGCCATAACCCGCGCGCCGGCGGCGACGACCTGCGTTACCACCACGCCCGCTGGGACGGCGAACGCTGGCACGAACAGGAGATCGCGTACGCCGGCCGAGCCCTGTACGCCCCCGAGGTCGACTACCCGGGGCTGGCCGCGATCGACCCCGACGACCCGGCCACGATCTACATCTCGACCAGCGCCGACCCGACGACCGGCACGCCGCTGGTCAGCGCAGCCGACGGGCAGCGGCACCACGAGCTGTTCCGCGGCCGCGCCGGCGCCCCCGGCCACCCGTGGGACTGGACCGCCCTGACCCGGGACTCGGACCACGACAACCTGAGGCCCATCGCGGCCCCCGGCGACGGCAGCGCGCACGCCCTGCTCTGGCTGCGTGGCAACCTGACGACCTACATGGACTACGACCTGGAAGCGGTCGTGCTGCCGCTGGACCGCTAGCGCGAACGGTCGCGCGAGTCGGCGGATGCCGCTAGCATCCCTGCCATGCCCCACACCAACCCCGTTCTGAACGCCGCCGGCATCCATCACGTGGCCCTGCGGACCGCGGACTTCGACCGCTCGGTCGCCTTCTACGCCGACACGCTCGGATGCGCCCCCAGGATGCAGTGGGGCGACCCCGGCAGCCGCGCAGTGATGCTGGATGTGGGCGACGGCAACTACGTCGAAGTGTTCGAGCGCGACGAGCCGGATCCTGTGGGCAGCGAGGCCCGCCTCCTGCACTTCTGCCTGCGCTGCGACAACCTCGATGCCGTCGTCGAACGCGTCCGCGCCGCGGGGTGCACCATCACCGTCGAACCCAAAGACGTGCCGGTGACCAACCTTGTGCCCGGCGGCACCAGCCCGGTCACCCTGCGGCTGGCTTTCTTCGAAGGCCCCGACGGCGAAATCATCGAGCTGATGAGCTGCCCGGATCTGTGAGCGACGGGCCCCCCATCGAAACCGACCGCCCCTGGCGGGCGGGGCTGCTCGCGGCGCAGGCGAACCTGGTGCCCGGGCTGCTGCTGAGCGCCTTTGCCGCCGGGCTGGTGCTGGCCTACGCCACGCTGCCGCCGGTACGCGTCGCGCTGGACCGGGTCGGCGCGTGGAAGGTGGCCGGCGGCTTCTTCTTCAGCATCGTGAGCACCGGGCTGTTCGGCGGCGCCCTGCCCTGGCTCATCAGCCGGCTGCGCCCGGCGCGGCCGGGGCTGGGCATCACCCGGCCGCCGCTTTCGCACGGACTGTTTTTGACCGCACTCTGGGCGTACAAGGGCATCGAGGTCGACGGCTTCTACCGCTTCCAAAGCTGGCTGTGGGGCGACGCATCCGGGTTTCTCGTGATCGCCGGCAAGGTGCTGCTGGACCTGGGCGTGTGGTGCGCCGTCTGGGCAGTGCCCACCACCGCACTGGGCTACGCCTTCATGGAGGGCGGCTTCACGCGGGCGGGGCTCCGTCGCTGGATGAGCCCCGGCTGGTTTCCCCGCAAGGTCGTGCCAATCATCGTCAGCAACTTTTTCGTGTGGGCACCGGCGTGCGCCGCGATTTACTGCCTGCCGTTCGCCCTGCAGGTGCCGGTGCAGAATCTGGTGCTGTGCTTCTGGTCGCTGATCCTTATCCTGCAGGTGCGTAGCAGCGGCGACGCGGGCCCCGCAACGGCCGACGCGTCGCTCCCACCAAGACCCTGACCGCCTGTTTTCTCGGTAAGTCTGACCCATGCCCACTGCCCTCATCATCCAGGCCCTCGGCTCGACCGGGCTCTTCGCCTCGCGGGCCTTCGTGCCCGCCTTCGCCGCCGCGCTGTTCCTCCGCTTCGGTGACCAGGTGCCGATGCTGGGGCCGATCGTTGAGGGGCTGGGACTGCTGAAGGGCGGGCTGGTGCCGGGCTGGTTCACCAGCGACCTGTCGCTGGTGATCCTGGGCATCCTCGCCGCCGCCGAGATTGCGGCGAACAAGAACCCCGACGCCCGGGCCCTGCTCAACAGGCTGGACAAATACGTCAAGCCCGGCATGGCGGCCCTCACCTTCCTGGGCGTGGCGGGCGTGAAGGACGCGGCCTTCGTCAACCAGACCCTCGGCGCGGCCACCGACGCGGGCGGGCCCGCCGCGGGCGGCGTGCTGCTGCTGGCGGTGGGCACCACGTTGGCCGCCGTCTTCGCCGCGGTGTCCGCGGCGGGCACCTTCGCCATCGCGACCGTGCGTTCCGCCGTGCTGGGCGTGTTCATCGACGCCGACGAAGACGACGACGCGGGCGTGCAGAAACTGATGAGCTGGGCCAGCGACATCTGGGCCGCCTTCGGCATCTGGTTCCTGATCCTGTTCCCCTTCGTGATGATCGCGCTGATCGCGCTGGTCACCGGCCTGGTCGCCGGACTGCGGTGGTACCTGGCCCGCAAGGAAGAAAAGTCCCGCGTGCCCTGCCCGGGCTGCAACAAGTCGATGTACCGCTGCGCCTTCGTATGCGGGGCCTGCGGCATCGACAACCCCTCGGTCTGCGACGTCGGCATTCTGGGACAGTCCGACACCGACGACCCCGCCACACTGCGCACCCACGCCCAGCAGCTGGCAGAGGCCCGGCGCTGCCCACGCTGCGCCACACGGCTGACCGAGCGCGACCCGCACCAAGCCTGCCCGTCCTGTGCCCACCGGCCCTTCGCAGACCCCGCCTTCGTGGACAAATACGAAGACGGCATCCGCAACCGCCTGCCCCTGGTGCTCACGGTCTGCGCCGCCCTGAGCGCGGTACCGATCATCGGGCTCATCCCCGGGGTCATCTACTACCGCCTGGCGCTTGTCGCCCCGTTCCGCCGCTACCTGCCACGTGGCAAATCGCTGCTGGCCAAGTGGGGCATCCGGGGGGTGATGTTCCTGCTCATCGCCGTGCAGTGGATCCCCTTCGCCGGCATCGTCACCGTGCCCGCGATGGCGATCATCAGCTTCTTGGCGTACCGCGGATTGTTCCGGCGCGAGGTGACCGAAACTGGTGCGGCGGGGTTGGCGTTGGCTTAGCGTGAGAGCGCTTCCGGCGAGGTGTCAGGTGTGAGGTCCTAGGTGTCAGGGCGGATCGCTGACGCGGTTGCTCAACCGCTATGGTCTGAAGGGTATTTTGTCTTACTACCACCTAGGACCTAACACCTGACACCTTCTCGCCGTTCTCTGCGACCCGACCCCAAACCCACCGCCATGCCAGCGCTCTCCGTCAACGTCAACAAGATCGCCCTGCTCCGCAACGCCCGCCCCGGCGAGGTGCCGTCGGTGATCCGCCTGGCCCGCGCCGCGCTCAACGCCGGCGCCCACGGCATCACCGTGCACCCGCGGCCCGACGAGCGGCACATCCGGCGGGATGACGTTGACGCCTGCGCCGCGCTGCTGGCCGAGCCGGAGTACGAAGGCGCCGAGTTCAACATTGAGGGCAACCCGCTGCTGCCCCACCTCATGCCTATCCTGCGCGACGTCCGCCCCACGCAGGCCACGCTGGTGCCCGATGACCCGAATCAGAACACCTCGGACCACGGCTTCGACCTGACGAATCCCGAGGTGATCGCCGAGCTGACACCGATCGTCGCCGAGTTGAAGGAACTTGGCTGCCGGGTCAGCGTCTTCATCGATCCCGATCCGGCCGTCGCCGCCGCCGCCCCGAAGCTCGGCTGCGAGCGCGTCGAGCTGTACACCGAACGCTACGCCCAGGCCCACGGCACCGTGTACGCCCCGCGCACGCTGGAGCGCTTCGTGTCAACCGCCCGCGCTGCGCAGGCCGCCGGCGTCGGCATGAACGCCGGGCACGACCTGAACCTCGCCAACCTGCCCGCATTCGCCGCCGCCGTGCCCGGCCTGCTGGAGGTCAGCATCGGCCACGCCCTGGTCGCCGACGCGCTGGAAATGGGCATGGCGGCGGCGGTATCGGCCTACCTGGCGGCGCTCGCCATCAAGGGCTGACACGCCAATCAGAAATCGACGGGACGCCGGAGCTCACCGCCCGGTGCGTCAGGCGCGAGCGTTCGGCAGCGTTTAGACTGGGGTGGATGCCCTCACGTCTCGATCAGCTCGAAACCCTGCACGCCGCCGACCCCGACGACGCGGACGTGCCCTACATGATCGGCCTCGAACACGCCAAGGCCGACGACCCGCAGGAGGCCGTCCACTGGCTCGACCGCTGCCTGGCGCTGGCCCCGTCGTATCACTACGCCTACTTCCAGAAAGCGAAGATGCTCAGCGAACTGGGCGAGGACGACGACGCCCTGGCCGCGTTGGATGCAGGCATCACGCGGGCGGCCGCCGACGGCGCCGCAAAGGCGCTGGGCGAGCTGCAGGAGCTGCGGTTGGCGATGGCGTAGGCCGCGACCGACCCGATTCCGACTCCATCCGCCCCCGCGAGTGACGCATGCAAGGACAACGCACCACCCTCCAGCGCGGCGAAGACCTCAATGAGGCCGCCGCGTCCACGACGCTCGAAGAGCAGCTGGAGCGTTACCAGCAGCACTGGTCGGCGGTGGACTTCGACCGCGAAGACCTTGGGCAGCTGCGGATCCGCTACGGTCGCCGCGGGCCGCGGGGCTGGTGGGTGCTCATCCCCGCGGTGCTCTGCCTGCTCGCAGCGGGGGCGGTGCCGTTCACGTCACCCCTGGGCGGCCCCCTGAACGCGCTGATCGTGGCGACGTTGCTCGGGGCCGCGGTCGCTCTGGTTCTGGCCTGGCGTTCGTCCGTCCGCCTGCGGCTGAACCGGTCGGGACTGAAATCGGCCCCCTTCCCGCCGCTGACCGGCCCTGCGGCCCGGGTCCCCCTCGACCAGCTCCGGCGTTTCCGCGTTGAGAAGAGCGGCGAAAAAGGCACACGCCAGTACGCTGTCCACTGCCTCACGCACGACGGCGACGAGTTCCCGCTGATCCGGAAGATCCGCATCAGAGACGACGCCTACCTCGTGTCGATGCTGCTGATCGACCGCGTCAAGGCGATCCGCTGACGGTTGGCCTCCGTGCGAGGTTCGCAGAGCCGCTTATCCCAGTCCGGGCATCAGCCCGGATGCTCATCCGTCGGCCGAGCGGGCTTTGCCCGCCGGCAGATCAGCGGTACGACGCCACCACCGCGTCCCACTTGCCCTGCGCCTTGAGCACGTGCTCCACCGCCTCGCGGGCGGCGCCGCGTCCGCCGGACCGGGTGCACACGAACGCCGACATCTCGCGCAGCTCGGCCGCCGCATCGGCCACGGCCATCGGGTAACCCACGGCGTCCATCGCGCCCAAGTCCACCAGATCGTCACCCAGGTAGCCGCACGCTGCCAAGGGCACTCCGAACGCGCCTGCCAGCTCCGCCACGCGGGTCTTCTTGTCCTTACACCCTTGGACCAGCCGGTCGACGCCCAGCTGCGTCATGCGGCGCTCCACCAGCTTGCTGCTCCGCGCCGTCACGATCACCACCTTCAGCCCCGCCTGCATCGCCGCCCGCAGGCCCAGGCCGTCGGACGTGTGGAAGTTCTTCGACTCGCTGCCGTCTTCGTGGTACGTGATCGCGCCGTCGGTGAGTACGCCGTCGACGTCGAAGAAGATGAGTTGGAGGTCAATGGGTTTCGTCATTTTGAGCCTTCGTGGTTCGCAATCGCGTGGGCATCCATCCACTTGTACAAAGATCCCGGGGTTCGCGGCTCGTTGCGATCATCCAAGCTACGGGGATCCAGACTCCATGCTTCCGCAATCTCCAACACTGACTCTTCGTCAATATGCACCATGACCTCCTCGACACTTTCCCAATTTGGGCACAACTCATTTTCGACGCTAGAGCGCCGCCCGATGTCATGCGCCACCTCGCCGTCGTTCAGGTCGAAAAACCGCACCAACTGACCGTTGACGGCCCGTGCCCAGCCGTATGCAGAACTCACCCGCATCGACCAGTAGGCAGAGGCCTCACCCTCAATTTCGGAAATCCGTTCGAGAAACCCTTGCAGATGCAACATATTTGGCCAGAAACGAATACCGACGACGAAGACCCATCCCTGCACCACAGGCGTTACGAAGACAGCATCGCCTCTACATGCGGAATCAATGCCGTCGGCCCAGTTAGCGACAACGGGCGGATCCACCACCGCCGTTCCACCGGCCAACTCGGCAACTCGATCGGGCCGTGTTGATCTCACCGCGATCCAATTCGTCTTGTAGCCGAATCCATGTGGAAGTTCGGGATCCCGTGGGATGCCAAAAACTTCGGGCGGGAGTGGTTCTCCTACACGCCGTCTCGCCTGCCAATGACGAAAAGCCGCCATCAAGCCCACGGCGCCGAAGAATCCCAGGACCAAAAACACGGCGATCATGCCGAGTCGTTCATACCAACCCGGCATCAGGTCAAGTGCCGCGATCACCCTTCAATCACCTTCAACGCCGCCAGATCCTGCACGTCGATCAGCCCCACCGGCGTGCCGTCGCCCGCCACCACGGGGATTTCATCGAATCGCTTCTCCCGCACCACATGCACCGCGTCGCGGACCAGGGCGGTGTCGGGCAGCGTGGTGGGTCTGGCGGTCATCACCGCGTCGATGGGGCCGCCCCACACCTGCGGTCCCACGCGGATGAGCGCGCTGCGCAGGTCGCCGTCGGTCACGATGCCCGCCAGCTTTCCAGCGGGGTCGGCCACCAGCAGCGCACCGGGGCGGCGCAGGCCGCTGTCCTTGGCGAAGCTCTCGGCGGTGGCGTAGGCGTCCTTCACCGCCGTGCCCAGGGCGATCAGCGGCAGGTTGGCGTCCAGCCCGCCGTGCATGCGGGCGTGGAAGCGCATCGCGTCCACCACCGGCGTCAGCTGCCGGCCCAGCCCGCCGCCGGGGTGGAACTTCTGGAAGTCGTCGGCGGTGAACGACCGGGCCCGGCTGGCGGCCAGCGCCAGCGCGTCGCCCAGGGCCAGCATGGCGGTGCTGCTGCTGGTGGGCGCCAGCTCCAGCGGGCACGCCTCGGTGATATCGCCGACGGTCAGCAGCGCGTCGGCGGTGCGGGCCAGCGCCCCGCCGGCCCGGCCGGTCAGGGCGATCAGCGGCACGCCGTCCTGTTTCAGCAGCTCTGCCAGCGTGACGACCTCTTCGGTGTTTCCGGTGTAGCTCAGCAGCAGCACCGCGTCGCCGCGCCGCACGCGGCCCAGGTCGCCGTGCATCGCCTCGACCGGGTGCAGGAAGTGCGACGGCGTGCCGGTGCTGGCCAGCGTGGCCGAGAGTTTGGCGCCCACCAGACCGGATTTGCCCAGCCCCGACACCACCACGCTGCCCCCCTGCTCGCCCGCGGCGATGACCAGATCCACGGCGGTGGCGAAGGCGTCGGTCAGGTCGATGCCCGCGATGGCCGCGGCCTCGGCGTTCAGCACGCGTCGGGCGAAGGCGGTGGCGTCGGAGGCCGACGCGGGGTCGGGGGTTGGGGATTGGGCGTTGGAAAGGGACGAACTGGTCACAGGTGGCTCCTGACCTGATTATCATGCCTGGATCGAAGAAACGCGAGTCGATGCATTGGAGCAGCGTGCCTGACCCCAAACCCCAATCCCCAACCCGTTCGACTGGCGACTCGCCCACGCCAAAGGCGTATCGCGTGCAGCTCGACGCGTACGCCGGTCCGCTGGACCTGCTGCTGCACCTGGTCAAGCAGCACGAGATCGACCTGCACGACATCCCCATCGCGACACTGACGTCGCAGTACCTGGCCCACCTGGACCAGATGGCCCGGGGTGAAAGAGCAGCCGAACGCGGCGACGACGACGCCCGCACCGACGGCGTGGATGACGTCACCGTCACCCTCGACGTCGACCGGGCCGGCGAGTTTCTGGTCATGGCCGCCACGCTGGTGGAGATCAAGAGCGCGACGCTGATGCCCCGCATCAACGCCGACGAGGCCGACGCGGACGCGGCCGAAGCCGAGGCGCAAGGCGATGCCGCCGACCCGCGATTCGAGCTGGTACGGCAGCTGCTGGCCTACAAGAAGTTCAAAGACGCGGCGAGCATGCTGGAAGAACGCCGAGACGCGTGGGCCGATCGCTTCCCCGCCGGCGCCCGCACGCCCAAACCCGCCGCCACCGGCCCTGAAGACGAGGCCGGTGACAGCAGCCCCGCCGTCGAGCTGGACCTGGAAGACCTGGGGGTCAACGACCTCTGCGACGCCTTCGGCCGGCTGCTGGACTCGATCGGCTTCGTGGGCGACCACAAGGTGACCTACGACGAGACGCCGATCTCGCTGCACGCTGAAGACATCGCCGACCGTCTGGAGCGTGACGGAGCGTCCGAGGGCGACGACCCGTCCTCACGCGGTATGAGCCTGCGTGAGCTGTTCGTCGGCCGCCGCAGCCGCAGCGAGATGATCGGGCTGTTTCTGGCCACCCTCGAATTGGTGCGGCAGCGCCGGGTACGGGTGACCCAGCCCGACGCGGGCGGCGACATCCGCCTGGTGCTGCGGCCCGAGGCCGATCGCAACGATCTCGACGGGTCTGACGGCGCGGCGGGCCTCGCTCCCGCCGCCGAGTCCGCCCCCAAAGACCTGACCGTGGAGGACGTGGCGGGCTTCGACTGGCCCGACGAGGCCACCCGGCGGCGGGTGGAGCGGCGGATCCGCCTGCGGGCGGCCCATCGCGACACGTCCGAATCGGACCTTGAGGGTGTGGCCGACCATCCAAACCCCTTTCCTGCAGAGGCTGATGCGGTGGCTCAGTCGGACGCTGAACCTGCCGATGATCAGGCCGATGGAGGACCCGGAGCACAACCCGTACCGCTTCCCGACGCCCACCGAGCCGATCCCGGTTCAGAAGCCTCGGGCCGCCCCGCCCGCCCCGGCAGCGTTTGAACCCTGCCCGACAAAGGCATATGGCGGCCGGCTGCTGTTCGACGGCCACACCCACACCCCGCGATGCCATCACGCCCGTGGAGATGGCTCCGAGTACGCCGACGCCGCGCTTAAAGCCGGACTCCGCGGATTCGCGATCACCTGTCACAACCCCATGCCCGCCGGCTACGGAGCCCGCATGCGGATGAAACCCGGCGAACTGGACGCTTACGTCGACGATATGAAAGCCACCCGCGACCTCTACGCGGGCCGGGTCGACGTGCTGCTGGGTCTCGAAGCGGACTACGTTCCGGGCTACGAGAACGTCGTGGCCTGCCAGATCAACGCGTATGACCTGGACGTCGTGATCGGATCGGTGCACCCGCAGATCCCCGAGTACCGCGGCCGCTACTTCACCGGCGACACCTTCGCCTACCAGAAGCTCTACTTCGAGCACCTGGGCGACTCGGCCGAGAGCGGTCTGTTCGATGTGATTGCCCACGGCGACCTCATCAAGCAGATCATGCCGCGTAGCTGGAGTCTGAGTCGCATCCTTCCCGACATCTGTCACGCGCTGGACCGCATCGCCGGCAGCGGCGTGGCGATGGAGCTCAACACCTCGGGCTGGCGTAAGCGCCTGCGTGAGTGCATGCCCGGCCCACGAATCCTCTACGAGATGGCCCGACGTCGCATCCCCATCACCCTTGGCGCCGATGCCCACCAGCCCGAACGTGTGGGCGAGAACTTCGACCAGGCGCTCGCCCTGCTCGACGCGGCGGGCTACCACCACGTCAGCTTCTTCCGCGATCGCAAGCGTTTCCAAGTCCCGATGGCCGCCGCTCGCGTCTCCCTCGAAACCCCCGCAGCGGCCTGAATACGCGGTACCCAGCCCCCTTAAAGCACCGGGTCCCTTAAGGGACCCGGTGCCGTTTATGAGGGTCGCTCAGGGGACCGGGTCCCGTTGGGCAGGGTTGCCGATAATGGGTGTGGGGGGAGTCAGCCTCAGATCACCGACTCGCCTGCCGATAGGGCCTGCATGGAAATCTCCTCCGCCGACGCCTCCGCCATCCAGCAAACTCAGACCCGCGAGCAGGTGCAGACCGCCGTCGCGAAAAAGGTGCTGGACAACCAGAAGTTTCAGGGCCAGGCCGCCCTATCGCTGCTTGAAGGGGCCGCCAACCTCGCGAAGCAGGGCCCGATCACCCCGGGCAAGGGCCTGTCGGTCGACGTCCGCGGCTAGCGCCTCGGTCGGCTCTCCTCGTGAGCTGCACGGCGGGGTGGGGGCGGATCGGGCAGAGCCCCGATCCGACCCCACCCCGCCGTGCAGCCCCGTCGTCGCAGCCGAAACGCTACGCGTCACCCGCTCATTTGTGTCCCCCGGCATCAAAACGAGTCCAGCCACTCCCACTCCGGGTGCCACCGCCGGGTCCTCGGCTGCGCCGATGGGGCCGCGGGTTGGCCGGGGCGGCACGGGGCCGCCCGTGCCACCCCGACCAACCCGCGGCTCTCAAGAAAGGCCGACCGGATCAATCGGTTGAGACCTTGCCCTCGCCCACCTTCTCGCCGGCGTTGGCTTCCACCACCGTGTCCACCAGCCCGTACTCCTTCGCCTCGGCCGCCGAGAAGAACTTGTCGCGCTCCGCGTCTTTTTCGACCTGCGCAATGTCCTGGCCCGTGAACCCCGCCATCATCTCGTTGAGTTCCTGCTTGGTCTTCAAGATCTCCTCGGCTTGAATCTGCACGTCGCTGGCCTGGCCATAGATGCCGCCGTAGGGCTGGTGCATCATGACCTTGGCGTGCGGCAGGCAGTAACGCTTGCCCTTGGCCCCGGCGGCGAGCGTGATCGCACCGCCGCTCATCGCCTTGCCGATGCAGTAGGTGCACACGTCGCTGCTGATGAAGTTCATCGTGTCGATCATCGCCAGCGTGTCGTCTACGCTGCCCCCGGGCGAGTTGATGTAAAGGTTGATGTCCACGCCCGGCTTCTGGTTCTGCAGGTGCAGCAGCCGCATGACGACACCCATGGCCGACGCGTGGTTAATCTCGCCCACCAGGAAGATCACCCGGTTTTCGAGCAGCATCTCGTCGATGGTCATTTCGCGGTAGCGGCCGACCGGCGGGCCCACACGGGGGGCCGCGGTGCCACCGGCGCCGTAGCCCGAGGCCAGGGCCGCGATCGCGGCGGCGGGAAGATTCAGCGCAGACATCGGATCAAGCGGGGCGTTCATGGCATTCACTCAGGAGGCAAGCGGGTTCAAGTCCGTGGGCGGACATGATAGGGAACCCGCGCCGGTGGGGACTCGAACCGGAGGTCGCACCGGTGAATCCTGCGCAGAAAAAGACCCGGCGACGTCAGTCTCCGGGCCCTCTCGGGGTTTGGTTGTCCGGTACGAATGCCGATCGGCTCAGAAGCCGTCGAGCTCTTCGAGGTCGTCCAGGTCGTCTTGCCCGCCGGCGGACTGCTCTTCAAGCATCTTCCGCAGGTAGCCGTTTTCGCGGCGGGTGGCCTCAAGGTCGAACACCAGATACTTGATGCTCAGCCGCAGGTAGTCCAGCGACTCCTGCAGCTCGCCCACGGTCTTCTTGAGCTTGGTGTGGCGGGCCTTGGTCTGGGCGGCCAGTTCCTCCAGCTTGTCACGCTCGGCTTTGGGCAATGTGGCGATCTCACCCATCAGCTCGCCCAGCTTCTGTTGAAAATCGTTTTCGTTCATGGACATGGTGTTCATTCCGTCGTGGGTCGGGGCGTCGGGGCGTCGGGGCGTCGGGGGGCAAACTCACCCGCCTCCCTCTGGTTATATCACGCGCCTGCGGCGGGGCGAACCCCAACCCACAAAGTTTCGCGATCTAACACAAGATACTTTATTAGATAAGTTTAGAACAGCACCGGCGAGGTGCCTGCGGTTCCTGCAGGCGTAAGGCATACAACGATCATCGCGGATGTGGGCCGGGCACCACATGCGGGCCGCGTCTCGGGCCCGCCAAAGCCGCTTTACCTGGTTTGAGTCCAATAATTCGCCGAGCGCAATTCAGGCCCCCATGCGGACCCTGCCCGTCCCCGACACCACCTCGCCCAGCCGGTACACCGTCTCGCCCGCCCGGGCCAGCTTCTGCGCCACCGCGTCGGCGAAGTGAGGCCGCACAATCAGCGTGTAGCCCACACCCATGTTAAAGACCCGGAACATCTCGTCGCGTTTCACGCCGCCGTGCTTCTGCAGGAAGTCGAAGACCGGCGGCACCTCCCAGGTCTTGCGGCTGATTTTCGCGTCCAGATGATCCGGCAACGCCCGGTTCACGTTGCCCACCAGCCCGCCGCCGGTGATGTGGGCCATGCCCGAGACCGGCTTCACCCGCCTGTAGCCCCGCAGCAGGCCGATGATCGGCTTCACGTAGATCCGCGTGGGCTGCAGAAGCACCTCGCCCAGGGTCCGCTCGGGGTCGAGTTCGGGATACGTGTTGCCCAGCTTCAGCCTGGCGCGCTTCACGATCGCGCGCACCAGCGTGTAGCCGTTGCTGTGTACCCCGTCGCTCGCCAGGCCCAGGATCACGTCGCCCTTCTCGACCCGGGCCTCGCCCTCAACGATTTTCTTCAACTCGACCACGCCCACGGTGAAGCCGGCCACGTCGTAGTCGCCCTTCTTGTAAACGTCGGGCATCTCCGCCGTTTCCCCGCCGATCAGCGCGCAGCCCGCCTTGGTGCAGCCGTCGGCCACGCCCTTCACGATCCGCTCCATGTGGGCCGGATCGACCGCGTGCGTGCCGATGTAGTCCAGGAAGAACAGCGGCTCGGCCCCCTGGACGATCAGGTCGTTCACGTTCATGGCCACGCAGTCCTGGCCGATCGTGTCGTGCACGCCCATCTCGATGGCCATCAGCACCTTGGTGCCCACGCCGTCGGTGCAGCCCACCAGCACCGGATCCTTGTAGTTGCGCTTGAACAGCTTCTCGTTGTAGTCCAGCCGGAACATGCCCGCGAAGGCGCCCTCGCGCCCCAGCACGCGCGGGCCGTGGGTGCGGTGCAGGTGGTGCTGGATCTTGCCCACCATCGCGTCGCCCGCGGCGATGGACACGCCGGTGTCGGCGTAGGTCAGGCCGGATTTTTTCGACGTTTTCTGCTTCGGGGGGGACGGCTTAGCCATAGGCGGGGCAGTCTACGGGCAGCCCCGGTTTTCGTACCGGCCGCAGAGGCCCGGATTCACGCCGCATCGCCAAACTGGTCGTATAAAGTTAGGTTTCGAATGACCGATGAACTACAATGAGCCACAGCGTCGGCGTCCGCGATCACCCGGCGCTACCTTTTTAATCGGTCTACGTCCATGAAAGCAACACCTTCCCCGATGGACTCCACGAGGGCCCGCGGTGACGCCAAAGCGAGATACTTCGGCCTCACCGCAGAAGAAATCGCGAAGATCGGCCAGGACGCCGCCCGCGAAGCCCGCGCCGACAGCCTCGCCCGCGGGCTGCCGGTGACCTCGGTCGAAAACGGGATCCTCACCCGTGAATACCCCGACGGTCGGATCGAAACCGTCCGGCTGGAAGGTTGAGTGTGGCCGGCGAGGAAACCTCACCGGTCCTGACCGTGTTCGCCGGGCCCAACGGCTCGGGCAAGTCCACGCTTGCCGAGCGGATGCAACGGCAGGGCATCGCGATCGGCCCCTTCATCAATCCGGACGTGATCGCAAAGAGTCTTTCCGGCAGCGAACAAACCCGAAACCTCGAAGCCGGTCGCGAGACCCTGCGACAGGTCCGCGAAAAAATTGACGGCCGGGAAAGTTTCAGCCGCGAAAGCACGCTTTCGGGCCGCGAGATCATGGGCTCGATGCGTTCCGCCCAACGGGCGAACTTCAGGGTTCATCTCATATTCGTCGCCGTCGAGCACATGGAAGCCTCGATCGCCCGCGTGCGTGACCGCGTGGCGAAAGGCGGTCACGACATCCCCGAGGCCGTCCAGCGATGTCGATTCGACAAGAGCTTGTCCAACGCCGCGACGGCCGCCGGGTTTGTTGATCAAGTTCTGATTTACGACAACAGCCTCGGTGTCGGGCACCGGCTGATGGCGCAGGTCGAGCATCAACGCCTTGTGCACCTCACCCAGCCGCACCCCGTCTGGATCGAAACCATCGTGTCCGGCTTGCGCCGCGGCGGCGATGCGTGATGCGTGATGCGTGATGCGTGATGCGTGATGCGTGATGCGTGATGCGTGATGCGTGATGCGTGATGCGTGATGCGTGATGCGTGATGCGTGATGCGTGATGCGTGATGCGTGATGCGTGATGCGTGATGCGTGATGCGTGATGCGTGATGCGTG